>ERZ795043.205-NODE-205-length-69052-cov-6393.244489_pt1 | contig 69052 bp, 57 predicted proteins | sample MGYA00375127_ERZ795043 | MGnify/ENA primary metagenome ERZ795043 (study PRJEB30172, sample SAMN05518447) | compost metagenome | isolation source: Feedstock adapted compost from Newby Island compost facility, Milpitas, CA | place: USA:Newby Island compost... | reverse complement strand
GCTTTACCCGTACTGATGATTTTTCCATCCACCACAACCGCTACGGTAAAGACTTTGCGGGCACCTTTCATTTCTTCTTCCACCAGCTCAAACTCCAGTTGATGACCATATTTATTGGCCCAACCATATAATTTGTTTTTGTGGTTGATTTCCGTGTGTTCCAGGGCTTCCATATCCATATACGGCGCTATGATAGATTGGTACACAAACTGGCGGGCTTTATCATATCCCCGATCGAGATAAATGGCCCCCACAAGGGCTTCGAGGGCATTACCAAAAATATGGCTGATTTTCAACAGGCTATTGTATTTATCGTAATGCACCAGCTTGCGCAGGCCCATTTTTATGGCAATATCATTTAATTGCTGGCGGTTAACCATCTTGGAACGCATCTCGGTGAGATAACCCTCGGGGCGACCCGGATATTTATGATACAGGTAATCGCCTACGATAGCACCCAATACGGCATCGCCCAGATATTCGAGTCGTTCGTTGCTTTCGCGGTTGTGTTCGGTTATGGAACGATGACTGAGGGCTGTTTCATACAGCTTCAGGTGACGGGGGCTGAATCCAAGAATTTGCTTTAATGCCTTTTTCAGTTGCCTATTTTGATTCTCGCCCACCCAGCGACTCCATATGCGACGTATTGATGCCAAGGTTGGAATCTTCAGGGAACAAATTTCTTGAAGATTACGGATGCATTATGCCCACCAAATCCGAAGGTATTGCTCAGAGCGGCTCTCACCTGCCTTTGCTGGGCCTTGTTGAATGTGAAATTCAGCCGGGCATCGAGCTGGGGATCATCGGTGAAATGATTGATGGTGGGCGGCACCATATCGTGCACCACAGCCAGGATAGATGCGATAGCCTCGATGGCCCCGGCAGCTCCCAGCAGATGGCCGGTCATGGATTTGGTGGAACTGATATTGAGCCGATAAGCCGCATCTCCGAATACTTGTTGAATGGCCTTCACTTCAGCCACATCGCCCAGAGGCGTGGAGGTGCCGTGTACGTTGATGTAATCAATATCTTCAGGTTGCAGACCGGCATCCTGGAGTGCTTCCCGCATCACATTCACGGCTCCCAGACCTTCGGGATGAGGAGCGGTTACATGATAAGCATCGCCCGTGGCCCCACCCCCGGCAAATTCAGCATAAATATGCGCTCCACGCTGCTGCGCATGGGTCAATTCTTCTAACACCAATCCACCTGCACCCTCGCCCATCACAAAACCATCCCGGTCTAAATCAAAAGGACGCGAGGCCGTTTTAGGATCGTCGTTGCGTTCGGAAAGGGCCCGCATGGCATTAAATCCACCAATGGCCACTTCGTTGATAACACTTTCCGAACCGCCACAAATCATGACTTTGGCTTTGCCCAGCCGAATCAGGTTGAAGGCCTCAATGAGCGCATTGGTGGAAGATGCACAGGCTGAAACCACGGCAAAGTTGGGACCCCTGAACCCATGCCTGATGGAAATTTGCCCCGCTGCAATATCCATGATCATCTTGGGAATAAAAAAAGGACTGAAGCGAGGCGTACCATCACCCAGATAAAATCCCTTGATTTCATCGATGAGGGTAAACAGGCCGCCAATACCCGACGACCAGATCACGCCAACCTGATCGGGGTCTATCTGGCTTTCCTTCAGCCGGGCATCTGCTACCGCCTGATCCGCACAGATCACGGCCAGCTGCACAAATGGATCCATTTTGCGCAGCTCCTTTTTATCGAGAAACTGCGCTGGATCAAAATTCTTAAGCTGACAGGCAAATTTGGTTCTGAACTTGGAAGTATCAAACGATGTAATGAAATCCGCACCGGAAACCCCATTGATTAGCCCTGTCCAGTAATCCTGAACAGTATTGCCAATGGGTGTAATGGCACCCAATCCGGTTATGACTACGCGTTTTAATTCCATTAATCGTTCTACAAGAAACTTTCAAAAACTTACTTGACGTGTTCTTCCAGATAAGCAATAGCCTGGCCGACAGTAGTGATGGTTTCAGCCTGTTCATCAGGAATGGAAATATTGAACTCTTTTTCAAACTCCATGATGAGTTCAACGGTGTCCAGTGAATCAGCACCTAAGTCGTTGGTGAAACTGGCCTCAGGTGTAACCTCTGATTCATCCACACCTAACTTGTCAACAATAATTTTCTTAACTCGAGATGCAATGTCAGACATAACGGTTAGTGTTTAAGGTTAATTTGAGTGCAAAAATATAATTTTTGGGAAATCTTTTCCTTTCGGTGAATTTTTTAAGTCAGGCCTCGAAAAAGCCTATTCCTTTTTTATCGTTTGAACTTTTTCAGGCTTTCATGGAATAAACAGCGATATTGATTGAAAAAAAGCCCTGATTCGCTTAATTTCATGGTAACATATCCCCGTATCTGTAGTGATTTCTCTAATTTTGTTAAGATATCGTTGCAGATACTTGCTCATCGCTAAATGATTTCCCGGGATTATGAAAAAATTTTCTGTTGTGTCGCTCATTTTTGTGCTGCTGGGCATGACGGCCATCGGCTGGTTAGTAGCCCATAAGCTGAAAAAAGACAGGGAGCTCAGGCAACAACAATTGCTTGCCCGTCGAGGTTCGGGTGTACTGCAGGTCGATGTTTTTGTTGTGAAACCACGTGCCATCCAGCAAACCCTCGATGCCAGCGGCACCCTCATGAGTAATGAATGGATTAACCTGCAACCCGAAGTCAACGGCCGAATTACGGAACTCAATTTCCGGGAAGATAGCCATGTAAAAAAAGGTACCCTGTTAGTGAAATTATTTGACGGCGACCTACAGGCACAACTTCAAAAACTACAGGCCCAGCTTTCGTTGCAACAGCTTACCCTGCAAAGACAGGAAAAACTATTGGCCATCAATGGCATAAGCCAGCAGGATGTGGACAATACCCGGAACCAGATTGCATCCATCCAGGCCGATATGCAGAATGTAAAAGCTCAAATTCGAAAAACTGAAATCTATGCACCCTTCGACGGCGTCATCGGCTTGCGCAATGTGAGTCTGGGCGCCATGGTCACACCCGCTACCGTCATCGCTACGCTTCAACAAATCGATCCATTAAAACTCGACTTTACCATTCCGGAAAAATACGCTACACTGATCGATACCCATGTGCCCATCAGCTTTCGTACAGCTGGATATGATCAGGATTTTCATGGCTACATTTATGCCATTGAACCGCAGATTGATGAAAACACCCGAACCCTTCGTGTCCGGTGCCAAGTGCCCAACCCTGCACAAAAACTCTTGCCCGGAGCTTATGCTGATGTAAAGCTGGTGTTGAAAAAAATTCCACAGGCATTGATGATTCCCACGCAGGCGATTATCCCCACCACCCGCGATCAACAGGTAGTGGTTTACCGGAACGGCAAAGCCAGCTTTGTAAATGTGCAAACCGGTATCCGCCAGGAAGATTTTATTCAGGTGACCCATGGACTTGCCCCGGGCGATACCGTATTGATTACCGGCATGATGCAGGCTCGCCCCGGCGTGCCCTTGCATATTAACCAGGTACGCTAACTTATTTGTTGTAATGCTATGAGCTTACCATCACTTTCACTGAAACGCCCCGTGCTGGCTATTGTGATGAATATCATCATCGTGATATTCGGGGTGATTGCGTTTAAGTTCCTCGGTGTGCGCGACTATCCGGCCATCGATCCTCCGGTCATCAATGTGCGCACCACTTACTCGGGTGCCAACGCCGATATCATTGAATCGGAAATTACCGAACCTCTTGAAAAATCAATCAACGGCATTGCCGGCGTGAAGAGCATTTCCTCCACCAGTGCACAGGGCCTGAGCAATATCACCGTGGAATTCGATTTAGGTGCCGACCTTGAAGCCGCGGCCAACGACGTGCGCGATAAGGTTTCCCAGGCCGTGCGCCAGCTGCCCCAAGATATCGACGCCCCACCCGTCGTCACCAAGGCCGATGCCAATTCCGACGCCATCATCACCATGACGGTGCAAAGCAATACGAAAAGCCAGTTAGAAGTTACCGACTACGCCGAAAACGTGTTGATGGAAAAACTACAAACCATCCCCGGTGTGAGCACCATCCAGGTATGGGGTGAAAAAAAATATGCGATGCGCCTGTGGATGGATCCCGAAAAAATGGCCGCTTACGGCATTACTCCACAGGACGTGGAAAATGCGCTGAACCGGGAAAACGTGGAACTCCCCTCCGGAAAAATCACCGGCAACGCCACAGAACTTACCGTGCAAACCTCGGGTCGACTGCTCACGGAAAACGATTTTAACAACCTGATCATCAAAAACGTCAACGGGCAAATCGTTCGTTTTTCCGATATCGGCCGGGCTATGCTGGGACCGGAAAATGAAGAAACCGTATTGAAAGAAAAGGGCATTCCCATGATCGGACTGGCACTGGTTCCTCAGCCCGGCTCGAATTATGTGGCTATTGCCGAAGAGTTTTACAAACGTTTTAACCAGATTAAAAAGGATATCCCAAAAGATTTTAAAGTCGATATTGCACGCGATACCACCCGCTATATCAAGCAATCCATTTCCGAAGTCGAAGAAACCCTGATCATCGCTTTATTGCTTGTGGTGTTGATTATCTTCATTTTTTTCCGGGATTGGCTCATTGCCCTGCGGCCCCTGCTCGATATTCCCGTATCGCTGATCGGTGCCTTTTTCATCATGTATATTTTCGGTTTTTCCATCAATATCCTTTCTCTGCTGGCCATTGTGCTGGCTACCGGATTGGTGGTTGACGACGGGATTGTGGTCACGGAAAATATTTTCAAAAAATTAGAAGCGGGTATGCCACGCCTACAGGCCGCCAGGGAAGGATCGGATGAAATCTTCTTTGCCGTGGTGGCTACCTCCATCACGCTGGCTTTTGTGTTTCTACCCATCATCTTCCTGCAGGGACTGGTGGGACGATTGTTTCGCGAATTCGGCATCGTGGTGGCCGGCGCCGTATTGATTTCAGCGTTTGTATCCCTGACGCTCACGCCGGTATTAAATGTTTTGCTTTCACGCAAAACGCTTCGCCGTTCCAGGTTTTACAACCAGACGGAACCCTTTTTCCGGGGAATGGAAAACGGATATAAACAATCGCTGACACGATTTATGCGGCATCGCTGGCTGGCCATCGTCATTGTCGCTGCCTGCCTGGGCATCTCGGCATGGATCTACAAACACCTGCCCACAGAACTGGCGCCTCTGGAAGACCGCAGCGAATTTCGCCTCACTGTTACCGCTCCGGAAGGCACTTCCTTCGACTACATGGATCAATACATGAACCGCCTGATCCAGTTTATCATTGATTCTGTGCCCGAACACCATATCATCCTCAGTGTAACTTCGCCCGGCTTTGGCGGATCCAGCGGTGCCAATCGTGGATTTATGTATGTAACCTTAGTACCACCTGCCGATAGAACCCGATCCCAGCAGGACATCGTCAACTACGTAAATGCCCACATGCGCGATTTTAATGAAGGTAGTGCCTATGCCGTCCAGACACAAACCATTCAGGTGGGCCACCGCGGCGGATTGCCCGTGTCATTTGTGTTGCAAAACCTGGATTTTGATAAGCTGAAAAAAGTACTGCCCCGTTTCATGGATGAAGTGAATCAGGATCCCGTATTTCAGGGCACAGACGTTGATCTGAAATTCAATAAACCCCAGTTAACCATTACCATCGATCGGGCCAAAGCCACCAGCATGGGCGTTTCCGTTGCCGATATTTCTCAAACCCTCCAGCTTGCACTGGCCAACACCCGCTATGGTTACTTCACGATGAATGGTAAACAATATGCCATCATTGGTGAATTATCGCGTCCCTACCGCGATGACCCCGCCGACCTGAAAAACATTTATGTACGCAATAACCTCGGACAGCCCGTACCGATCGACAACCTGGTAAATATTCAGGAAACCACGGCACCTCCACAGATTTACCACTGGAACCGCTATAAATCGGCTACCATCTCGGCCGGCCTGGCACCCGGGAAAACCATTGGCGACGGTATCGCCGAGATGCAACGCATTTTTCAGAAGCTGAAAAATGAAGGCGTCATCGATGATTCATTCGTCACTTCGCTTTCAGGTTCGTCACGCGATTTCGCAGAAAGCCAGTCGGGCATTTCCTTTGCCCTGGTGTTTGCCCTGATTCTGATTTACCTGGTGCTGGCCGCTCAATTTGAAAGCTTCATGGATCCCATCATCATCATGATCACCGTGCCACTGGCAGCTGCCGGTGCATTGCTATCGCTATGGTTGTTCGACCAAACGCTGAATATCTTTTCACAAATCGGGATGATTATGCTTATCGGATTGGTCACCAAAAATGGCATCCTCATCGTAGAATTCGCCAATAAAAAGCGCGAGCAGGGACTATCCAGAACCCAGGCTGCTATTGAAGCGGCTACCATGCGGCTGCGACCGATTTTGATGACCAGCCTCGCCATGTCGCTGGGTGCACTGCCTATTGCCCTTTCTCTCGGAGCCTCGGCTACCAGCCGCGTTCCGCTCGGCATCGTAATCGTAGGAGGGGTTATCTTCTCTTTGATTCTCACTTTATTCGTCATTCCCGCAATGTACACCTATCTATCTTCGAGCCACGGCCTGTATCATGAAGAAGCCGCTCCCCAGCCCATTCGACAGCCCGCTGGTGAAGAAGCTTATGCATGGGATAAAGGTTAACCCAACCATAATACGCTTTATGGATAATATTTTGCAGAAGACGATGACCATGATACAATATGCCCGGCAGTTGTATGTGAAACACACCAACCCGATCGGTATCCTGCTATGGATCTGCTTTTTCCAGGCTGCATCGGCTCAACCTTTGATGACCATTGATAATGCCATAGCCATCGGTATCAAAAACAATTACAATATTCTGATGGCCAGAAATGCGGAAGATATCGCCCGTAATGATTATCGATATGCTTACGGCGCGCTGCTTCCACAAATCAATCTGAACGCCACACGCAACTGGTCGTCCAATAACGTGAATCAATCTTTTTCGGATGGCAGAAAAGTGGATAAAAAAAATGCACGATCGAATGTATGGAATCTGACTGGTAATTTAAACTGGACATTATTCGATGGCCTGCGCATGTTTGCTGCTGCCGATGAATTGAAGAATATCCGCGACCGGGGCGAATTAGCCGTTAAAAGTGAGGTTATCCAGACCGTAGCTTCAATCATGAATACCTATTACCTCATCGTTCAACAAAAACAACAACTGGCAGCCATTGCAGAACAAATGCAAATTTCGGAGGAAAGGGTGCGCATTGCTCAAAATAAATTCAGTTCCGGATTGGGCTCAAAACTCGATGTATTGCAGGCACAGGTCGATCTGAACGCGCAACGCTCGGCCTACCTGCAACAACAAACGCTGATTGCCAAAACCAAAGCTATGCTGAATCAACTGATTGCTTTGCCGCCCGATCAGGAATTTGAAGTGGAAGATTCTATTCCTATCGATACTTCCTTGCAAATGGCAGATCTGAAAACAGAAGCATTGCAACAAAATCCTGGTCTGTTGATTGCATCAAAAGACCTGGAACTTGCTAAAAATAATCTGCAGATTACCCGTGCCCAACGTTTCCCCACGCTTTCTTTCAATACCACTTATAGCTTTAACAAACAAAATGCACAGGCCACCAATCCCTATCAACCCATTTCTAACCGCAATCTGGGACTTACCTATGGCTTATCGGCAAGCATTCCCATTTTCCATGGATTCGATATCAAACGCCAGATTGAAGACGCCCAGCTGAACATGCAATATCAGCAGATCAATCTACAGAATCAAACCAGCCAGCTCCAGTTGTCCTTGCAAAATGCCTATCAGGATTATCGTTATTATATTCAAGCCATGCAACTGGAGCAAAGCAATGTATCAGTGGCCGAAGAAAATGTACGCATAGCCTTAGCAGCATTTGAGCAGGGACAAAGTACAACCCTCGATGTGCGCACCGCTCAGCAGGGGCTTGCCGATGCACAGGCACGACTGATAACGGCTCGATATAACGCCAAACAGGCCGAAATTACCTTGCTGCAACTCAAAGGTGATTTAATCCAGTAATGCTATGTTTCGTTTCATATGGATGCCATTTGTTTTGAGATCATACCGCATGGTTCTGCATCATATCAGGAAATGATCAGGCTTCGTGAAAAAATATTACGTACTCCGCTCGGACTCCAGTTCTCGGCAGATGAAATCGACGCTGAAGAACATGATTTGCATATAGGTGCTTTTCTGCAACCCGATCATCGGCTTATTGCCTGTTGTGTACTCAGCCCACTGGATCATCAAACGGTAAGATTACGCCAGATGGCCGTGGATATTTCATTTCAACGACAACATATAGGTACGGCATTATTGAAATATGCTGAACATGTGGCCTGCTTGAAAGGATTTCATACGATTGTATTGCATGCGCGTGTGTATGCCATGGAATTTTATCAAAAGCATGGATACAGCGTTGAAGGGCCTGTATTTACAGAAGTTACCCTTCCACATGTGAAAATGAAAAAAGAGATTTCCAATCATTCATTATCCGATCGTGCGTAACGCAGCCATTCATTACCTATCACTAATTATTCTTGATTCAGAGCAGTTGCAAAGCCCGCAGAATAAAATCATAAACTTCTACTGGATGGATAGATTCGGGCAGATCCATGGCTGTTGCGAAGATAGGCGCATGGTTTCGATCGGGCTCCACACAGCCGGAAGCAGCCTTTATGAAATTATTTTGCAAATGATGGTTCGTTACTGCATATGCACCATGCTGTGTTGATGATACAAGTTGAGGGCCATAGCATTCAGCATAGGCCATGGCATAATGCTGATAGGATGCCGCTTCTTTATTTTGCCAGTAATCATAAGCAAACCATCTGTCAGGCTCAGCAACCAGAATAAAATCTCCAGCTCTTGGATGCGCAATGCGTCGGTTTCGTTTTTCAACCCTATCCCAGATAGCAGCCACACCATCTATTTCTTTTAAGCATGACTTGATATCACGCGCTATTTTCCAGTCCTGTACATACACGTGCGCAATTTGATGATCGGCAAGGGCGAATGCTTTCGATTCCATCACATCCAGAAACTCCTGACCAAATTGGCTAATCACTTCCAGTAAACCTTCTTCCCGAAGTATCTGGTTGATGTAAATGGGATGCTGTACAGGAACATAAACTTCATCCGAAACCAACAATACCTGCACCCCATTTGCCTCGTAAAGAGAGATTAACTGCATACACAACTGATCAACATTTGCAAATACGTCTTTGAGTTGAATATCATCATAACCTTTTACCGGAATTTGATAGGCAAGCTCAGGCAGAGAAATCAGGGTAAGATGGGGTTGCTCATGCATTTCAATCCATTGTGCTGTGCGCACCATGTATTCGCTCATCCACCGCACTTCCTCATCTCCGCTCCTGATGCGGGATGGCATAGCTTTATCTTTTTGATAAAGCATATCTTTCAACTCATCCCATTCTTCAGCAAGACGAGTGAGCAAAGATTTGGGTCTGATATACAGATGTGGAATCGTTGGCCAGAAAGCCCAGCGATAAGGTTTAAAACCCACCACCACATCACACTGATCCTGAAAATAATGTTGCCATCCAATCAATGCACATCGAAAATCCTGATGCCTTGCTTTCATTCTTTGCCAGATGCCCGGCCTTTGCACGAGCCTGCCCGAGGGAAACTGCCATTGAATTAAACCCTGATCGGCCTCGTACCAGCCATTGCCAACCACACCATGATCGGTAGGCCAGCTACCGGTAAGAAAGCTTGCTTGCATGCTGGGCGAAAGCACAGGAAATGAGGCCTGAATAGGTGCACAGGACACAGTTGATAACCAGCTATTTAATCGGGGCGTGAAATTTCTGATGAGATCAACAGATAGGCCTGAAATGTTGATGACGGCAACGCGCTTCATATCCTTTATTGCATGTTAAACCAACGAGCGGTTTTATCAAAGGATAGGCCATCATATAGATATGTCTTTAGCCGTTAAAGTTATGAAATTCAAATGAAAAACAGGTGCAATCAGGCATTTTTCTATGCCTGAAGTTTTGCACCAGATGCGCGGCCAGGAATGCAAAACTGGGAATCAACTGCAATTTTTGAAGATGATTAGTAGTTTTGTATAATCCCATGTCTGGAAATTTCATATATCGCAACTTGCTATGGCCAGTCTGGCTGTGTTATGCTTCATTTTATTTTTCTTTCCAGCCGCAACAATCATCATACACGCCGATAAAAGATACCGCTGCCATCAAGCAGTCGGCCGATAGTTTGCTGGCCCGGTGTATTGAAGCCTTTACAAATCGCGACATGAGTCGCGCTACGGCTTATGGTATTCAGGCTGCAGCATTATTTCACCAGCAGAAAAAATATAACTCCGAAGCACTCAGCTATGTTTATCTTGCCGAAATTTTCAAGCAACTGGGTACCATCGACAATACCCTTGCATACAGCTGGCAGGGCGTGGCTTACGCAAAAAAAGCCGGCACCCTTGCCGCCGCTATACACGATACGGCCCAATGGGTCATAGCCCTGAATGCCCTGGGTATCATATACAGGGATATCGGACAACATAAATCCTATGAATCATATTACGATTCGGCAAGGATATGTTATTTGAAAGCACTCGACCTGATCAGGCGTTCCGGTAAGAGCATGAATTACATACCCAAACTATACAATAACCTGAGCCAGATTGCTACGGAATATGATCACAATTATACACGGGCCTTGAAATATTTATCAGAAGCCATGGCCATCAACCAGAAAAATCATAATCTCGTCAGCCTTTCCTACAATTATGGCAATGTAGCTTATGTATATCAGCTCATGGGCGATACAACTCGTTCTATCGATTATGCTCGTAAAACGGTTGCCGCCGCGCGCTTGCTTAACATGCCCGATCGATTATTGAATGCTTATGAACAGGCTTATGAAAGTTTTAAAGCTGCCCATCAATATGATTCCGCTCTGTACTATTATGAGCAATATAATGTGATCAATGATTCAATGGCCAATATAGAAAAAACACGCCAGATTGCCGATATGCAAACGAAATATGAAACCCTGCAAAAAGAATCGACCATCAAACAACTCGACCTGCAAAATGCAGCCAAAACAAGGCAGGTGAGTCTGCTTGGCGGCGGACTGATCCTGATGTGCCTGCTGCTGGGTACCGTGGTATGGCAATACCTGAAAACAGAAAAACAAAAAAAGCTGATTGCTCAACAGTCCGAGCAATTGAAAACCATGATGAAAGAATTGCATCACCGGGTGAAGAATAACTTACAGATCGTGAGCAGCCTGCTGAGCCTGCAAAGCTATAAAACCACCGACGAGCAAACCCAGCAGGCTTTTCGTGAAAGCCGTCAACGTGTATGGGCCATGAGCCTCATTCACCAGCGCCTGTATCAAACCGATCAGCTCACCACCATCCAGATTCAGGATTATCTCACCGAACTGGCCGAGTCGTTGATAGCGGCGTTCGGCTATGATGCAAACGCCTGCGATTTGCAGGTACATAGCAATTGTCAGTGGCTGGATGTTGAAAAAGCCCTACCACTGGGCTTGATGGCCAATGAAATCCTCACCAATGCCTGCAAATATGCCTTCGCCGATTTTCCCCAACCCGTATTGCATATTCATTTTGAGGAACAACCCGATCACATGCATCTCACCATCCGTTATTCCGGGAAAAAATGGGATAAAAATCGCTGGTTACAGAACTCCTCTTCATTCGGCCATCAGCTGGTGGCTTCGCTGTGTAAACAGTTGAGAGCCCGACAGGAAATAGATATTCAAGAACATACCACCACATTCGCCTTTTCCATCCCTAAATCAGCCTGAGCATGCCCGATGAAAACATCCATATTCTCATCGTAGAAGATGAATCGATCGTAGCCCTGGACCTGGCCACAGGCCTGCAACGTGAAGGATATCACATTGTAGGCGTTGCCGATCATGCACAGGAGGCCAGGAAATTATTTACTTCACAGGAAGTAGATCTGCTGTTGATGGATATTCATATCCGGGGTGAAAAAGACGGCGTGGAAACCGCCAGGGAATTGATGGCCATCAAACAGGTGCCCTTGATTTATCTAACGGCATATACCGATCACGACACCATCCAGCGGGTAAAGCAAACCTATCCGGCAGCATTTCTTTCCAAACCCTATGATATTCATCACGTGCGCATAGCCATTGAGCTGGCGCTGAACAATTTTGCATTATTCAGGGAACAACAAACCGGTAAAATGATTCCCCTGACAGCTGCCGGAATGCCGAACAGCAGACAAAAAGAAGGGGAGGAACCATTGCAGGAAAAAGAAACCATTCTTCAACTAACCGATTATATTTTCATCAAACAAAACTATCGATTCATTAAGATACGCATGGCAGATATTCTTTACGCCAGCGCCGATGATAATTATGTTCACCTGCATACGGTGGATAAAAAATACAGCCTACGCATCAGTCTCTCGCAACTCATTGATAGAATCAATCGACCCTGGCTGGTGCGTATTCATCGTTCTTATGCCATCAACCTGCAGGCTATTCAATCATTTACCGAACAGGAAGTGATTATCAACAAAGAACATTTGCCTATCAGTCGAAACTACAAAGATGATTTCCTGAAAAATTTTCATTTCAGATAATCGTCTATTCTACCGCATTTTTTTGCTTTTCACCACAGAATTCTTTCGTTTTACCCCAAGCGGATATCATCGGCTCTATGTCATCACTATTTTTACCCGTGATGAACACCAGAAGTTTATTTCCCTGTCCTATGGCATACCGTTTTCCCGGCCCAACAGGGATAAATCTCGTGAGGTATTATCCCCGGAAGGTTGAGCAGGATTTGCATATGCTGTTTCTCAGCGAAGGTTTTGTACACGTTCGGATGGAGTTGAAAAGTTATGATAAGCCTGTATGGTCATGCCGCACGTTGTTGCTCAGGCCGGGTAAGCAGGAGCTGATTTTGAATTTGAACTTTTTACCATCAGGTGCTTACTGGATCGAATGGGATAAGCCCGATTTACCCTGGATTGAATTTCTGAAGGCGTAGGCTTTCGCGTTGTTGACCCTAACATCCGGCGTTTGTTGCCCCAAAAAGATTTTTTAACGAGTTGTTGAGCTTGTTCATCATTTTAAAAAAAACAGGAGGCTTCTGGCCTCCTGTTTTGTATGCATAAACTTCGATTAAGCAATCAATAACCGGGATTTTGTTTGAGATTGATGGTGCCCGATTTATTTTCGATATCAATTTGAGATTGGGGTATGGCAAAGATTTCGTTTTTGCCCTGTGTGAATGTAGCTCCCGTCATGTAGGGCACGCGAATTTTTGCAAGCTGTGCGTACTTGTTCAGCACAGTAGCCATATAACCGGGCGATTCCTTATCCCATCTTTGCAAATCGAAGAAACGATGTCCTTCCATGGCAAATTCCAGACGCTCTTCAAAACGAATAGCCTCAAGCGCAGTATTTTTGCCCAGGGAAGCAAAATACCCTGGTCCATAGACGCTGGTATAAGTATTGATTTTATAATTATCAGCTGGCGTGGTTTGCGGAGAATAAGTATATGACTTCGCATCGAACGACGCATTTTTATATACCCAGCCGGCAGAATTAGCTGCACGTGCACGAACACTATCTACAAACACCTGTGCCTGGTTTAGATTACCCAGTTCTGCATTACATTCTGCTTCCCAGAGCAATATCTGCGAATAGCGAATGACATTCACATTATTGGCCGTGAGTTCGGTTGCTGCCCAGAAGGTAGATGCGTCAGAATATGTGCCTTTCTGGCTTTTGGCATATACATTTTTCTTGGGGAGAAAAAGCCAGTCATTCGCAATATCTCGAATCCAGGAAGGATCTGCTGGCCCCCAATCCAGGTAAGGAATACCTGGACGACCCATTGTCCAATCGATACGCGGATCTAGAGTGCCAGTCCAGGGATTCAAAGTATCACTCACATTATTTCCTTGTTGAAAAGCACCATTTTGAAACAGTGGTAGTCCATTGGCATCTGTCTTATAAGCATTGGCCAGATCCTGAGAAGGATTATCAAAGCCACAACAGGCTCCCGGACCTGCATTGTAAGGGAAATTCAATACATCACCATAATTCCCGTTGGCTATTCCTCCAATATTGGCTTGTGCATCTCCTGAACCGTCATTAACTGACATCTGCACTGAGAATACGGTTTCCGTACTGTTTTTGGCCGAAGCATCGGGATTAAAATTATTAGCAAAAACAGGCTGCAGCGCATATTTCTGTCCTTTCGAATTCACGCCGTTTTGAATGATATCGTCCAGCAATGCTTTTGCCTGTGAATATTTCAACTCATACATATAACACCAGGCCAGAAATGCTTCTGCAGCATATTTATTAGCTCGACCAGGCTCGGTTTGCTTAGCGGGTAAATTATTCATTGCAAATTGAAAATCGGCCTCAATGTTAGGAAGTGGATCTATATAATTGCCAGAAGCATCTACATTGGGTACATTGAAATTGTTGTTGGCATAGGTGATACTTTCATCTACATACGGAATATTCTTAAATACCCTGTAGAGCTCAAAATGATAAAACCCTCTCAAAAAGCGAGCCTCAGCAATCACTTCCGTAGTATCCAGCGTACCCAGATTTTTTGCAATGCGAATCGTGCGAATCACGTCATTAGCACGCTGGATTCCATCATACATGGCATCCCATTTCTGTGCCGGATAACTGTTGCTGGGATCGGCACTCCATGTTTCAAGCGGCACAATATCACCCTGATCGGAAGGTGTGGAACCTTTGTATGCATTGTCGGCACACACATCACCATATACCCAGTTGGAGGCGGCTGAACCCCAACCCGAATTGTTCCCACCTTCACCATCTAACAGAGAATAAGCACCTATCAATAATTGCTGAATGCCCTCAGGAGTAGCCAGTGTCTCCTGGCTTACCGCGCCAATAGGGGGTTTATCCAGAAAATTCTTGCAAGAATACAGGGCAATCAGGCATGTTCCTATGATGGAAAAGCTGACCCAGAATTTATATTGTCGTTTCATTTTCCTTACGGTTTTAGATGTGAACAATTAAAATGAAAGGTTAACACCTACAAAATAGGCTTTCTGATTATCAGGATAATTCCCGAAATCAATTCCAAAATTGGTATTATCACTCAGGTTAGAACCTTGCAATTCGGGATCCAGACCGGAATATTTGGTGATGGTAAACAGATTGGCTGCCTGCACATAAATCCGAAGGCGATCGATACCAATTTTTGACAGACGTGCAGAGGGAATCGTATAACCAATCTGCAACTGCTTACACCTGAAATAGGATCCTTTTTCCATATACCAGGAGTTAAAGACCGTAGTATTGCTGAAATTAGCCTTGGTCGTCAGGATGGGCGTTTTGGGATTGGGATTGTTTGGCGACCATGAGTTGTACACGGCATCTTTACTTACGGCTCCTTCAAACACCTGCCAGAAATCCAGCCAATATTTCACATAATTGATCACATCATTGCCATATACACCATAGAAAAAGGCGGAGAGGTCAAAATGTTTGTAGGTGGCTGCCACGTTCAGACCATAAGTAAATTTCGGGTTCGGATTACCGAAGAACACACGGTCAGCATCAGTAATTTTCCCGTCGCCATTGGCATCCAGATATTTGAAGAAGCCAGGAGCAGCACCCGTTTGGGTGGGCGATTTAGCAACATCGTTCGCATCCTGGAAATAACCAATCACTTTATATCCGAAGAATGCACCAATAGGATGGCCCACCTGCGCACGGGTAAATGCACCGATACGCGTTGACCCCGCACTGTAATAGTCCTGATACTGGAAAGGCAATTTTACAATTTTGTTGTTGTAAGAAGTGAGTGTTCCAGTAAGGTCCAGATTGAACTCACTGCTGATCCGGGCATGATAGGTGCCGCTGAAATCAATACCGGTATTTTGAATATTCCCCAGGTTTACAAATGGAGCGGCAGCACCCCCTGCGGTAGCAGGCAAAGACACCGGGAACAACAATCCATTAATCGCTTTTTTGTACCAATCCAATGAAACATCCAGCCGATCACCTAAAACCGTAGCATCAAAACCTATATTCGTAAGGATGTCTCCTTCCCATTTTGCATTCGGATTACCCAGCTGGCTGTTGTACCAGCCTAACAGCGAAGAAGTTCCTGTTCCGTTCAGGTCATAGTACGACCTGCTGGACAGCTGAGCATAAAGGGTATAAGCGTTTGTTGGGTTGATATTATTCAATGAACCCAACTTACCCCAACCACCCCTGAGTTTGAGATCATTAATCCAGGTGATGTTTTTCATGAATGATTCCTGTGAAATGCGCCAGGCTAATGATACAGAGGGGAAATAGCCATAACGGGATTGAGGAGCCAGCATGGAAGAACCATCTCGACGCAGGGTAGCTGCCAGTAAATATTTATCCTTATAACTATAATCTAACCGACCAAACAGGGAAAACAGCGTATTATTGGTATATACACTACCATTGTTGGAAACAGCACCGCTTCCTGTATTGAGCTCCCAGTAGGTTGGATCAGTGATTACATAGTTCGTCCGACTACCCACCATCGACCGCCCAAAATTGTTCACCGCTTCTGAACCTACCAGCAGTGCTACATTGTGATTACCAAACTGCTGATTGTATCTTAAAGTATTGGTCCATGTCCAGCTGCTGTTATAACCAGCGCCTTCTGTGTAGCTATTGGGATTCGTGGCACCTTCTGCGTTTTCATAAGCAGTGTAGGTGAAATAATAGTAGTAATAATTATCGTAGTTACCGCCAAACTGGGTGCGTGCTGTAAAGTGCTTCAGAAAATCGACCTCAGCATATACATTTCCCAGTACGGCCCAATCATTTGATTTATTATCTTTTGTCCGATACTGATTAGCGTATGGGTTTTGAGCGTTACTCAACCCTTTAGCACCGGTTCCGGCAAAGTTACCCATGATGTCGTAAATAGGAATGATAGGTGGTTCCCGATAGCTAAAGGAAATAGCATTCCCCTCATTTTGATTAGTAAAACCCGGGTTTTGTTTATAATATACGTACGCATTTTCACCTACACGGATATGATCACCTACTTTAAAATTGCTGTTCATGCGCACGCCATACCGTTTTAGATAGGTATAAATCAATGTTCCTTCCTGATTCAAGTATTCAAGTGAAAACAGATAGTTTGATTTGTCATTACCTCCACTTGCGGAAATAGAGTGCTGCATCTGCAAGGCAGGTTTGAAAATCGCATGAAACCAGTCGGTACCTGCCTTATTGGCCCGGGTTATCCGGTTATCATCGGGCTGCCCGGGGTCGAACACATAATCAGACGGACTGGTTCCGGGATCACCTTCCTTGGCACCAGTTGGAATGATATAGTCAGGTAATACAGGCGTAGGGCCATTTCCATATTGCGGATGGCTGGGCGCGATACCGTCGTTTTTATATGACTGCCATATCAGATTGGCTTCTTCTTGTGGCGTAGCGATATTCCAAACATTACCACTCAAAGGCCGCTGTGTACCGATATAGCCATCATAATTCACTTTCGTGACTCCTGCTTTTCCTTTTTTAGTAGTGATGATCACTACCCCATTGGAACCACGCACCCCGTAAATAGCTGCAGCACCAGCATCTTTCAACACCTGGATGGATTCAATATCATACGGATTAATATCCTGCATGCTACCCACCTGTACGCCATCAACGATAATTAATGGGTCCGTATTCCCTAACGATGTAATACCCCTGATGCGGAAGTTACTTCCTCCGCCCGGTGCACCGGAATTGATTACGGTCACCCCGGCTGCCATACCCTGTAATTGTGATTCAAGCGTTCCTGCAGGGACTTGCTTGAGATTGTCTACATTTACAATAGATACCGATCCGGTGATGTCCTTTTTCTGCTGAGCGGTATACCCCGTTACCACTACTTCATTGAGCTGACTGGCGCTTTCCTGAAGTTTGATGGTTAACGTCGAATGCCCATCGACGGGCACCTGTTGGGAGTTAAAGCCAATAAAAGATACCACCAATACGGCCTGATCATTGGGCACCTGAATACTAAAACCGCCATCCGGCCCGCTGACGGCCCCGGTGTTTGTACCCTTAACTTGAATGGAAGCCCCAACAATAGGTGAATTGTCTGTTGCATTGACGATCGTCCCTCGAACGGTTCGCTGGGCAATGGCCTGGGTGCTTAAGATCATGGCACCCAGGATCATCACAGCCCGAAACAACTGTGTAAGTCTGTGTTTCATTGTGCAGATCTGGTTTATGGGTTAAAGAAGAAAATTAAATTTAACTATTTAACTATGCTAAAAAAATGAACAAATGCGCTATGAAGCCTTTGTTTAGATGATGTGAACCATGCAACGAATTATCAGGGAGGAGAAAAATGAATGAAATAACAGGAATGAGCAAAATTCAAAAAATCAAAATGCTTACATGCGTAAACAAGTTTCATATCCAGTGGTTTAGTGGGTAAAGGAGTCAATGTTTAAACTGCCTACAAACCTATGCAATTTGTTTTAAAAAAACAAATACTTTTTTAACATGTTTTTATGCTTTTTTGCATATCACTGAAATTGTTTTAAATCAGGCTTCTTTTTTTCAAAAATTCTGCAGTACTTTGATGAACCTCTTACACAAACATCTAAATAACTGATACTTAAATCATTTTACCATGACTACCAGAAGATCCTTCCTGCAGCAGCTTTCTATGATGACGGCTGCATGGATTGCAGCTCCTTATTTACCCGAATTACCTCCACAGAAAAGAGTAATAGGCCTGCAACTGTACACCATTCGCGATGCTATGGCCAAAGATCCGGCTGCATCACTGGCCCGTGTGGCCGGCATCGGCTACAGCGAACTGGAGGCTGCCACCTATACCGGAACAGAAAAATTCTATGGTTATGATGCACAGGCCTATAAGCAATTATTGAATCAATATCATCTGAAACAGGTGAGTGGACATTATATTTTAGGTGGACTGGAAAAAACGGCTCGCTCGCCCCTGGGCAGCATCCAGAATGGCTGGGAAAAAGCAATTGAAGATGCACATACCGTGGGTCAACAATATATGGTTTGTGCTTACCTGACGCCCGATGAACGGAAAACCCTTGATCATTATAAAAAAATCGCCGACCTGTTTAACCACGCTGCTGAACAATGTAAGCAGGCGGGTATTCAGTTTTGCTATCATAACCATAATTTCGAATTTGAACCCATCGACGGTCAGATACCGTATGAAGTGCTGTTGAAATCAACTGATCCCTCGCTGGTGAAAATGGAAATGGATATTTACTGGGTCAAAAAAGCCGGACAAGATCCGCTCAAGTTATTTGCCGCATATCCCGGCCGCTTTGTGCTCTGGCATGTGAAAGATATGGACAATACGCCCCGACAATTCTTTACCGAAGTCGGACATGGCATCATTGATTTCAAAACCATCTTTGCGCATGCACAGCAGGCCGGCATGAAACATTTCTTTGTAGAACAGGACGTTTGTCCCGGCGACCCCTTTGTAAGCATCACCGAAAGCTACCAATACCTGCGCAAACTGCTGTCGTGATGGATGCCGGTGAGGAAATCATTTTCCCGAAATGAAAAAGCCCGCTCAACATGGCGGGCTTTTTTCAGCTAAGTGCAGTCCTGTTTATTTCACAGCGGCTTCAAATCTTTTTTCTACTTCGGGCCAGTTCACGATGTTCCAGAAAGCATTCACATAATCGGCCCTACGGTTCTGGTATTTCAGGTAATAAGCATGTTCCCAGACATCCAGTCCGAAGATAGGCGTCCCCTGCTGCTCAGCCACGTCCATCAAGGGATTGTCCTGATTGGGCGTAGAAGTAATCAACAGTTTACCGTTTTGCACGATCAACCAGGCCCAACCGCTGCCGAAGCGGCCCAGAGCTGCTTTGTTGAATTCTTCTTTGAATTTGTCGAAGCTACCGAAAGTGCTATTGATGGCTTCTGCCAACCTGCCGGAAGGCTGTCCGCCACCTTTGGGCGACAGGATAGTCCAGAACAGGGAATGGTTGTAATGCCCGCCGCCGTTGTTACGCACGGCTACCGGATATTTGGATACCTGTTTCAAAATCTCTTCAATGGTCTTGTTTTCTGCATCGGTGCCCGCAATGGCGTTGTTCAGGTTGGTTACATAACCGCCGTGATGTTTGCCATGATGAATCTCCATGGTGGTTTTGTCGATATGCGGCTCAAGCGCATCAAAAGCATACGGTAAGGAAGGAAGTGTAAATGCCATAATGCAACGATTTTAAAGGGTTAAAAATGAATACCAAATAGGATAACAAAAATACGAATTTATAGGCCGAGGGCAAGTCAGGCCTATGTCTGATTTTCTCGATTGTTAAGTTCTGAACCAGGGACGGGCAACTTCTCGGAACGGCCATGGCGTGGCCAGCAAAATCAACACCAAGGCAATTCCAAAAAACGCCAATGAACGGGAAAGCTTTTGCCTATCCGATTGTGCCTTCTTCACCCGGCTCCATCCCACGTGCACCAGGATCCAGGCGATGATCATCATCGTTTCATGTTCCACCGTAAAAAATCGCACCGCAGGCTGCGCCATGGCCTGCGACATGTCTTTCCATCCGGCCAGCCAGCCCCCCACCACATACAGGATGATTCCAATCAACAATTGCAGATCGCAACTGATCATGAACAACAATCCACTTCTACGATGTACGGGCAAATATGGCTTATGGCCTATGAATGGCCCGAATGCGCTGATCCACGCCCAGAGGCCGAGCAGAATCACCGCCCAGCGCATCCAGCTATGCAAAATCAAAAAGAAAGTATGCATGTGTAAGGAATTTTCAGATGACCAAACAAAAATACAGGCCACGCCCCTGATTTCCAATTTTGTATTTGGGGTTTCAAAAAGCTTACTAAATTTGTTAGCAAATCTTTCATTGCCATCTCGCCTATGGGTTCACTGGCCGGAAAAAATATACGGATCCTGCGTCAGCAAAAGGGGCTCACCCAGCAAGCATTTGCCGATAAGCTGGGCATCAAACGTTCCCTGCTTGGCGCTTATGAAGAACAACGAGCTGAGCCGCGCATAGATGTGTTACAAAAAATTTCCGAATGGTTTGATATTCCACTTGAAAATCTGTTGTGGCAGGATCTGTCGGCTCCGGGCGCACGTTTCAGGCGTTTAAAAGAACAGGCCCAGCAAGCCCCTCGCCAGCGCATTGAGTTTGTTCCTCAGAAAGCGGCTGCAGGCTATTTGCAGGGATACAGCGATGAAGAGTTTATCGAGGAGCTCAACACCTTCACCCTGCCCATGCTGGGAGCTGGCCATTATCGGGCATTTGAAATCAGCGGCGACTCCATGCTGCCCGTGGAATCGGGCTCAGTGGTGGTGGGGCATCAAGTCCTGAACTGGGATGAGGTGAAAAATCAACAAACCTATATCGTGGTCACCCGACAGGAAGGTATTGTGTATAAACGCATCCTCAAAAGCAATCGCAATCCCAAAAAACTTACCCTCGCATCCGATAATCCCGCCTATCCTCCCTATAGCGTCTCCATGGAAGATATTCTCGAACTCTGGCAGGCCGACCTGATCATCAGCCGACCCACACAAAAACCCCGCATCAGCGTAAACCAGCTTGCCGAAGTGGTACAACAGTTACAATCGCGTATCGACCAATTGCAGCGTACATCGGCTACATCCGGTCGTAAGTAATTGTGATGCCTTACATTGCATCAAGCACCTGAAACACATACGACTTCATCACCTAAAACAGCAAATACCCTGGCATCTGCTGCGGGGTGAATCAAATAACGTCCGGTGAACTTTCCGAATGCTGGTAGAATCGCATAAGTATCGGTAAAATAAAAACAGGGCAATACCGCCGATTGCCTGGCCCTGCCTTTAATACGCACAAAGGGATGGATATGTCCACACAGGCAATATGCATCATGTAGGGACCGACTTTCATCCAGCGTATGCACCATCCGAAAAGGAGGAAGCAGCCATTCCTGATGCAATTGAATTTGCAAACGCTGATAATGCTCCTCAGCCAGTACATCATGATTACCTTTCACGAGGTGAAATGCGATATGGGGAAATTGCTTACGCCAGAGCATCCAGTCCTCCACCTGATGATTGAAATCGCTGTGAAACAGATCACCTAAGATAATGACCCGTTGTGGAGCATACCGCACGATGAGCTTTTGCAGCTGCCTGAGGTTTTCCTGATTGAGCTCTGCAGGTACGGCGATGCCTGCCTTGCGAAAATGCATGGCTTTACCCAGGTGCAGATCGGCTACAATAAGCGCTGATTGTTTTTCCCAGTAAATGGCTTTTTCAGGTAACAATACAAGTGATTCTTCACGACAAACAATCTGCATGGCTGCTTCATTCTAATTGAATGGCACAAATTTGCTGATGGATCTGGCAAAATTCTTCCCATATTTCCTTCACCACATCGGCTGCGGGTTTGATTTCCCTGACCAGTGCGGAAACCTGACCGATTTCCAGTTCGCCGTTTTCCAGATCGCCTTCAAACATACCTTTTTTGGCGCGGCCTTTCCCCAGCAGCGCCTTCAATTCTTCCAGAGAAGCACAACGATTCTCGGCTTCCTGGACCTGCTGAAAAAAGGGGTTTTTCAACAACCTTACAGGAACCAGCTTTTTCAGGGTAAGCATGGTGTCGCCCTCCCCCGCCTGAATCACGGCCTGTTTGAATGCCGGATGCGCTGACGCTTCGGGGGTAGCCACAAAGCGGGTACCGATCTGCACCGCTTCGGCACCCAGTGCAAAAGCCGCCATCATGGCTTTCCCGCTGGAAATACCTCCGGCGGCAATCACCGGAATCTGCACCGATGCACATACCAGCGGAATCAAGCATATCGTGGTGGTTTCTTCGCGCCCGTTGTGTCCACCCGCCTCAAATCCCTCGGCCACAACAGCATCACAACCAGCCTGCTGGGCTTTGACAGCATATTTTGCCCCCGGCACCACATGCACCACCGTGATGCCGTGTGATTTTAAAAATGAGGTCCATTTTGCCGGACTCCCTCCGGAAGTAAACACAATGCGTACACCCTCTTCTACGATAATCTGCATGTGCTGATTGATATCGGGATAGAGTAAGGGCACATTCACCCCAAAAGGCTTATCCGTAGCGGCCCGACATTTCCTGATGTGTTCGCGCAGCACCTCGGGATACATGCTGCCTGAGCCGATTAAACCCAATCCTCCCGCATTGCTCACGGCACTGGCCAACCTCCAGCCGGCAGTCCATACCATGCCGGCCTGAATGATGGGGTATTGGATACCGAAGAGCCGGGTTATACGATTCTCCATAATCCGTTATGCAAAATCAATTTCAGTATTATCGCCGATATTCAAATGCTGCGAAAAGCCTTTGATATGGGCATCACTTCCTATTAAAGAATCGGCCAGCACGACTTCTTTCAACTGGCTGAAGGCACCGATAATGGAATGTTGAATGATACAGCGATGTACAAATGTGTGTTCACCTATAGTAACATTTGGGCCAATGATGGAATCTTTGATTCTGCAGCCCTCGGCAATGCTTACCGGCTGCACGATAATACTGTTTTCTACCATATCTTCCCGAACAGGCAGGGGATTTCGCTTTTTTAATAATGTGGCGTTGGATTCTAACAACTTATCCTTTCTACCGCAATCAAACCATACTGTTACCTTGAAGGGAACGAATGAAATGCCTTTCTGAATCATGCATTCAATGGCGTCGGTAAGTTGAATTTCATCATGCGAGCGCACGTTATGTTGCACATGATAGGTCAGGCAATCAAATAATGCATCGGTATCGATAATTTTGTACACGCCAACCAGTGCTGTATTGGTGGTGGGAATTTGCGGCTTTTCTTCTACATGCACAATGCGTTGCTGGGTTTCATCGATTTCGGCTACACCAAAATCGCGCGGATCATCTACCTTTTTTACGCCCAGTACATTTTGCCTGGCCTGTATAATGGCTCTGTAATCGCATTCACAAATGGTATCGCCAAGCATGATGAGTATTTCATCATGTTGAACCCATTCCCGCGCAAGCCATACCGCGTGCCCAACACCTTCACGTTCGGTTTGATGTACAAAATGGCTCTGCAGATGCGGATATTTTTGTTCAATATAAGCGCGGATCTTTTCACCTAAATGCCCGATTATAAAAATAAATTCTTCAATGCCGGCTTCGTATAACGGATCGATAATAAAATCGAGCAAAGGCTTGCCGGCCAACGGAATCAGGGCCTTGGGCTGGGTGTGGGTATGTGGTCGCAGTTTGGTTCCGGCTCCTGCAACGGGTATAATCGCTTTCATGATATCGATATCAGGTTAAGGTTAACATCTTCCTGCTGCCAAAAATAGGTTTTCTGTCTGTTTCCCGGGGTAAAAACCTGTATGGTCAACGGGAAAGCAATTCATCGTTCATTCATGCAGCCATCAATGGCAAATGATTGCCAGAATGAAATTACCATAATTTTCAGCGCAGAGAAAATTCCGGCTGGAAACGTTTTATGGCCTATTTTTGCGAAAAACAACATGCTTCGCGACGAGCAGATCTTCCGCATCATCCGCCAGGAATTAGAACGCCAGCGCAAGGGACTGGAATTGATTGCTTCGGAAAACTTCACCAGCCTGCAGGTGATGCAGGCCATGGGCCAGGTGATGACCAATAAATATGCGGAAGGCTATCCCGGACATCGCTACTACGGCGGCTGTGAATTCGTCGATCAAAGCGAACAGCTGGCCATCGATCGAGCCAAGCAAATCTTTGGCGTGCCTTATGCCAATGTACAACCTCACTCGGGCGCTCAGGCCAACGCCGCCGTCATGCTGGCCGTGTTGCAACCCGGCGATAAAATCCTTGGTCTCAACCTCAGCATGGGTGGTCATCTCACCCATGGCTCGCCCGTCAACTATTCCGGCAGGCTCTACCAGGCTTTATTTTACGGTGTTGACCGGGAAACGGGTCGGGTAGATTACGATCAGCTGGAACGTGTGGCCCTGGCTGAGAAACCCAGATTGATCATCTGTGGGGCTTCAGCCTATAGCCGCGACTGGGATTATGCCCGTATTCGCCGTATAGCCGATGAAATCGGCGCCTTCGTAATGGCCGATATTGCTCATCCGGCCGGATTGATTGCCAAAAACCTCCTCCAGTCGCCTTTCGAACACTGTCATTTCGTAACCACGACAACCCATAAAACCCTCCGGGGCCCGAGGGGCGGCATGATTCTCATGGGTAAAGATTTTGAAAATCCGTTCGGCATCAAAACACCCAAGGGTGAAACCCGCATGATGAGCTCGTTGATCGACGCAGCCGTGTTTCCCGGCATCCAGGGCGGTCCACTGGAACACGTGATCGCGGCTAAAGCCGTGGCTTTCTTCGAAATCCTGACCGACGATTTCACTGCCTATGCCAAACAAATTATTGCCAATGCCCAGGCCATGGCCAGGGCCTTCCTGGAAAAAGGCTATCATATCGTATCCGGTGGCACGGATAATCACCTGCTGCTCATCGACCTGCGCAACAAAAACATCACCGGACGCAAGGCCGAACAAACCCTGGTAAAAGCCGATATCACGGTGAACAAAAACATGGTGCCTTTCGATGATAAATCGCCTTTCGTCACTTCGGGCATCCGGGTGGGCGTGCCGGCCATCACCACACGCGGGTTGAAAGAAGAACATATGGCGCAAATCGTGGAATGGATCGACACCCTGATCTGTGATCCGGATAATGAACATAAAATCGCCACCGTGAAATCGGCCGTCAACCGCTTCATGGAACAATTCCCGCTCTATCCGGAATTAGGATGATGATTGACTTCAACTGTGTGAAGCTGGAATCCCTGAAAACGGTCGATCCTGTACAACCGATCTATGGCTGAATATGGGCACCCAACCAGGCCATGATGCCAGCGCCTATTTCGAGAGCGGATTCATCGATATCAAACTGGGGCGTGTGCACCGTGGGTCCTACGCCTTTTTCGGGCGAAGCCACGCCCAGCCGGAAAAAACAGGCCGGAATGACCTGTGAATAAAACGCAAAATCTTCCGCTCCCATGCGGGGATCGACCTCTTTCACATGTTCGGCGTCCAGGTATTGTTCGGCCAGCGTGCGGGCTGCGCGGGTCACTTGTTCATCGTTCTTCAAACAGGGATAGCCCACGGGAATCTCCACCTCAGCTTCGGCGCCCATGGCCGAGGCCACCTGTTGCACCGTCTGGCGGATGAGCGCATGTGCACGAAAACGCCAGGTTTCATCCATTGCACGGAAAGTGCCCAGCAGCTTCACTTCGGTGGGGATGACATTGGTGGTATATCCGCCGTTGAAGGCACAGATGGAAAGCACCGATGGCGAAAACGGATCCTTGCGTCGGCTGATGACCTGTTGCAGGGCCACCACCACCTGTGAAGCCGCAAGGATGGTATCGGTGGTGAGGTGGGGCGAAGCGGCGTGCCCGCCCTTACCCCGGATGGTGATATAGATTTCATCGGCCGAGGCCATACTGATGCCGCTGCGAAAACCCAGATAACCCACCGGCAGCTCGGGGTGTACGTGCAGGCCCAAGATGCACGACGGACGCGGGTTCTCTAAAGCCCCATCGCGGATCATCAGGCTGGCACCGCCGGGATGTTTTTCCTCGCCGGGCTGGAAAATAAGTTTTACGGTTCCCTGCCATTGGCTGCGCAACTGCTGCAGGATATAGGCCGCACCGAGCAAACAGGTGGTATGCACGTCGTGCCCGCACGCATGCATCACGCCCGGACGCTGCGAGCGATAGGGCACCTCATTCGCTTCCTCAATCGGCAAAGCATCGATATCGGCGCGCAAGGCCACGATGCGCGATTGCGGGTTTTGTCCCTCGATCAGGCCCACCACACCTGTACCTGCTACGGGCGCCCGGTAAGGAATGCCCCATTCCTGCAGCTTCCCGATGATGAATTGCATGGTCTGGTGTTCCTGAAACGACAACTCGGGATGCTGATGTAGATGATGGCGAATGGCCTGCAATTGTGGAAAGAGCTCGCCGGCTAAGGTTTTGATGGTCTTCAACATAATCGGCATATGGTTTTAATGGTTATCGGGTAATAGGGCTTCGGCATCAATCATATCAGGTACGATGAATACGCCCGATGGGAAGACGGCACGCAGGGAATCGCGTAGCGGTATGGCGTCTGCCTCGCTTAAAAAATCACCTATTCGCACACGGAAATAAGGCGCATGATATTGCAGATAAGCACGGTACTGGGGAAAACGTTGCAATAAATAAGCCCGTACCTGATTGGCCCTGTCGCGATCATCGGTACTGATGACCTGCACACGATAACCTTTGTGATAGCGGTTGGCAAAAAAATTATACTGCCGGTGTATGTTGACCAGCCGGGTCAACGCACTATCCTGAATCCATACAACGCCCGATGGTGCCTGAGACGCCTGCGCCGGAGCCTGTTTTATCCCCATGCCCATCATAAGCCCCATCCATAGCAAAGGATAGCGCCAGCACTTCATCTTCCAAATTCCTGTGTACATAACGCAAATTTAAACCTGCTGAATGGCTTCCTGCATGATGGCCACGCTGGCGCTGCAACCAATACGGGTAGCTCCGGCTTCGATATATTGTTTCACCTGATCGTAATGACGGATACCGCCAGAAGCCTTGATCTGGATATGTGCAGGCAGCAGGGAGCGCATCAGCCTGACGGCCTCTATGCTGGCACCCTTTTCGGCAAATCCGGTGGAAGTCTTCAGAAAGTCAACCGGATACTGCCCATATAACGCGCAACAATAGCGGATCTGCTCGTCCGACAGGGTGCCCGATTCAATGATTAGCTTCAGCACTTTTCCCCGGGCATGTACTTCTGGTAAAATCATTTCGATTTCCCGCCGCAAGGTGTGCTCATCACCGGAAAACAAAGCCGCCAGATTCATCACCATATCCAGTTCATCGGCGCCATCGGCGATAGCCTGGCTCACTTCCACCTGCTTGACCTCGGCTTTTGCATATCCCAGGGGAAAGCCTATCACCGTCGCTACTTTCACCTTGCTTCCCTGCAAATCTTCGCAGGCACGACGCACGTAATAGGGAGGTACGCACACCGCTGCAAAACCATATTGACGGGCTTCATCGCAAAGCTTATCTATGTCGCTCTTGCTGGCAACCGGTTTGAGCAGGGTATGATCGATGAATGAAGCAATGGATACTGACATAGGCAAATGATTTTCAGGCCTCCCGACCATGGCAGTGCTTGTATTTCTTTCCGCTGCCGCATGGACAGGGGTCGTTGCGGCCAATCTTGGGGCCTACCCGCACGGGCTCGTGCTTTTCGGGCTCACCATTGGTTACCAGCTCGCCCTCCCCGTTTACATATTGCTGGCCATATTGTTCTTTGGAGGTGCGCATCCGGCTCATATCGGTACGTTGCTCATGGCCTTCACGAATAGCAGGACGTTGCTGCTGTTGCCCATCGGCCACCGGCAGCGAAGCCCGGCACAGGAAGGAAACGATTTCCTGATGCGTTTCACTGTCCATTTGCTTGAACAGATTAAAGGCCTCCATCTTGTAGATCACCAGCGGGTCTTTCTGTTCATATACCGCGCTCTGCACGGATTGCTTCAGGTCGTCCATGGCGCGAAGATGCTCTTTCCAGGCTTCATCGATCAGCGCCAGGAAGGTGTTTTTCTCCAGCGCATGAATGAGTTCCACGCCCCGGGTATCGATGATTTTTTTGAGGTTCGCAATGATATTCAGGCCTTTTTTCCCGTCGGTGAACGGAATTGCGATATGCTCAATCCGATCGCCCTGTTCTTTATAAATCTGTTCTACAATGGGAAATACCTGCTGAATCAGCGCCTGTTTTTTCTGCTGATAGTGACGAACGATTTCCTGGTACAGCTTTTCGGTTAGTTCTCGTTCATCCTGTTCTTCCAGCTCTTCAGGCGTGATGGCGGTTTCAAACCCGAATAATTTGATGATTTCCAGGGCAAACTCTTCGTGATGGCTTTCGTTCTTATGCCTGACAATCAGGTTCTGGGCCACATCATAAAAAGCATTATCCAGATCCACGGCCAGTCGGTCGCCATACAGGGCATGGTTACGTTTGGTGTAGATGATGTTGCGTTGTTTGTTCATCACATCATCGTATTCAAGCAGGCGTTTGCGAATGCCGAAGTTATTTTCCTCCACTTTTTTCTGTGCCCGTTCGATGGATTTGGAGATCATGCGATGCTGGATCACTTCGCCTTCCTTATATCCCATTTTATCCATCAAGGCAGCAATGCGGTCGGAGCCGAACATGCGCATCAGATCATCTTCGAGCGACACGAAGAACTGAGAAGTACCCGGGTCGCCCTGGCGGCCTGCCCGTCCGCGCAGCTGGTTATCGACCCGGCGGCTCTCATGCCGCTCCGTGCCGATGATGGCCAGTCCTCCAGCTTCTTTCACACCCGGGCCCAATTTGATATCGGTACCCCGGCCGGCCATATTGGTGGCGATGGTCACCTTGCCGGCCAGTCCGGCCTCGGCGATGATCTGGGCTTCGCGCTGGTGCTGCTTGGCGTTGAGCACGTTGTGAGGAATTTTTTTCTGGGTGAGCATGCGGCTCAACAGTTCCGAGACCTCCACCGAAGTGGTGCCCACCAGCACCGGACGGCCTGCTTTTCGTAACCGTTCAATTTCTTCGATGACGGCGCGGTATTTCTCACGTTTGGTTTTATAGACCAGATCCTGAAAATCTTGTCTGATCATGGGTTTGTTGGTGGGGATGATCGATACATCCAGCTTATAGATTTCCCAGAACTCGGTGGCTTCGGTAGCAGCCGTACCGGTCATACCCGCCAGCTTGTGATACATGCGGAAGTAATTCTGCAAGGTGATGGTGGCAAAGGTTTGGGTTGCAGCCTCCACCTTGACGTTTTCTTTGGCTTCGATGGCCTGATGCAATCCTTCGGAATAACGGCGGCCTTCGAGGATACGGCCCGTTTGTTCATCCACAATTTTCACCTTGCCGTCGATGACCACATAATCCACATCCCGTTCAAACAGGGTATAAGCCCGCAGCAGCTGCTGAACGGTATGGATACGTTCGGCTTTGATGGCGAAATCGCGCATCAGCTCATCCTTCTTTTGCAGTTTTTCTTCCGGGCTAAGCGGGGCATTTTCGATTTCAGCGATTTCCGCACCGATATCGGGCAATACAAAGAAGTTGGGATCCTCGCCGGCACGGGTGATCTCGTGTATCCCTTTATCGGTAAGTTCAACGATATTGTTTTTTTCATCGATGACGAAGTACAGCTCTTCATCCACAAATGGCATTTCCTTTTGCTGATCGGCCATGTAGTGGTTTTCAGCCTTCTGCAGGATGACTTTGATGCCGGTTTCGCTGAGGTATTTGATCAGTGCACTGTTTTTAGGCAGCCCTCGATAGGCGCGCAGCAGGGCCAGTCCGCCGGTTCGGTAATCATCTTTCCCTTCGGCAATGAGTTTTTTGGCTTCGTTGAGGAATTTATTGACGACTTTTTTCTGCAATTCCACCAGCCGTTCCACCCGTGGCTTGAGTTCATAAAACTGCTGCTCTTCACCCTGGGGCACCGGGCCGGAGATAATCAACGGCGTACGGGCATCGTCGATCAACACACTATCCACTTCATCTACGATAGCATAATGGTGTTTGCGCTGCACGATTTCATCGACGCTGTGCACCATGTTGTCGCGCAGGTAGTCGAAGCCGAATTCATTGTTGGTGCCATAGGTGATATCGGCCAGGTAGGCCTGTCGGCGCTGGGGCGTGCTCGGTTCATATTTGTCGATGCAATCTACCGTGATACCCAGAAATTCGAATATGGGCGCATTCCATTCCTGGTCGCGCCGGGCCAGATAGTCGTTCACCGTAACGATGTGCACCCCCTCACCGGCCAGGGCATTCAGGTAGGCCGGCAGGGTAGCTACCAGCGTCTTCCCTTCACCGGTAGCCATTTCGGCGATCTTACCCTGGTGCAGCACCACGCCGCCGATGAGCTGGACATCGAAATAAATCATATCCCATTTCACCGGATTACCCGCGGCTTCCCAGCTGGTACTGTACACCACCTCATCGCCTTCAATCCGGATATATTTTTTCTGCGTAGCCAGTCGGCGATCCAGATCGGTAGCCCGGGCACGCAACTCGTCATGGGTGGCAAAGCGCCGGGTGGTTTCTTTCATCACCGCAAAAGCCTCGGGCAGGATTTCATTGAGTACATCTTCGATCTGCTCATCGCGTTCTTTCTTCAATTTATCGACCTCCTGATACAGGGCATCTTTTTCCGCCACCGCCTCATCGGGAAGCGCATCGGCTTGCTGCTGCACCTCGCGAATCCGGGCATCGATAGCCGAAAGATGTTCCTGTATGCGTTGTTTGAACTCCTGAGTCTTGGCCCGCAGCTCATCATTGGTCAAACTGCTGAGTTGCTCGTAGATCGCATTGATTTGTTCGACTATGGGCTGGATTTGTTTGACATCGCGCTCAAACTTATTCCCACCGAACAGTCTGGTCAATATCCCCATCATGATCGTTCAAAAATTAAATTGGATAATGTGTATGTTTTGTGTCAACCTGTTTTGTAATGAATCGCAAGAACCATACGATTTGCAACATGTGCCAATGTGGCATTCACGACCTGTAAAGTTAAGCAGAATTTCGGGCTCTGCCTGCTTCATACTGTGAAAACATCGTGAAAGATGAGCCGACACAAGGGAAAATTTTCCAGCCCTGTTTGCTTTTCGGGTAAATTTTTTCAAGTTTGTGGCACACAACAGCAAAGACTTCCACTATGATGAAACGAAAATTACGCATGGGTATGGTGGGCGGTGGACAGGGTGCTTTCATTGGTGCCGTGCATCGCATAGCCGCCCGGATGGATGGACTCATCGACCTGGTCTGCGGGGCTTTCAGCAGCGACCCGGCCCGATCGAAGGCTACCGGCGAATCGCTGTTCCTGCCTGCTGACAGGGTATACGGCTCTTTTGAAGAAATGATGGAACGCGAAGCACAACTGCCGGAAGGAGAACGCATGGATTTCGTTTCCATCGTCACACCCAATCATCTCCACTTCGCGCCGGCACGCGCCGCACTGGAAAGAGGCTTTCATGTGGTACTCGACAAGCCCATGACCTTCAACCTGCAGGAAGCCGAACAACTTGCTGCCCTGGTGCAGCGTACAGGCCTATTATTATGCCTCACCCACACCTATACCGGATATCCCATGGTGAAGGAAGCCCGCCAGATCGTGGCTTCAGGCCGGCTGGGTAAGATCCGTAAGGTATATGTGGAATATCCCCAGGGCTGGCTGAGTGAACCCATTGAAGGCGGAGAAAACAAGCAGGCCAACTGGCGTACCGATCCCGGCAAGAGCGGCATCGCCGGCTGTATGGGCGATATCGGTACCCATGCCTTCAACCTGGCCGAATATGTAACCGGACTGAAAGTGGTGAAGCTATGCGCGCAGATCAACACGGTGGTACCGGGTCGTAAGCTCGACGACGACGGAGCCGTGCTGCTGGTATTTGATAATGGCGCCACAGGTGTACTGATGGCTTCACAGATCGCCGCCGGCGAGGAAAACTGTCTGAAGATCCGTGTCTATGGCGAGAAGGGCGGCCTGGAATGGAAACAGGACGAGGCCAACAGCCTCTGGCTGAAATGGCTGCACCAGCCCGCCCAGCTGCTGCGCACGGGAGGCCCCGAACTGTCGACATTCGCCCGACATAACACCCGGGTGCCTGCCGGACATCCGGAAGGATATCTGGAAGCTTTCGCCAACCTGTATCGCAACTTCGCCCTCACCCTGCAGGCCCGCCTCAGCGGCGAAACAGCCCGTCCGGAATGGCTCGACTTCCCCGGCGTGGAAGAGGGGGTCAGGGGTATGCGTTTCATTGAAAAAGTGATTGAATCGGGCAAAAGTCAACAAAAATGGGTGGAATTTTGAATCGGATATTCACTGGAATGCACATTTTTTAGGGTTAAATCATGAGATCATGAAAACGATTAAAGGCCCTGCCATTTTTCTGGCTCAGTTTATGGGGGATGAACCTCCGTTCAATAATCTGTCGAATATTTGCCGCTGGGCGGCTGATCTGGGTTACAAGGGAGTACAGATCCCCACCTGGGACAGCCGGTTGATGGACTTACAAAAGGCGGCTGAAAGCAAAACCTATGCAGATGAAATCAAAGGCATCGTCCAGGAAGCCGGTCTGGAAATCACGGAGCTGAGCACCCACCTGCAGGGACAACTGGTGGCCGTGCATCCGGCTTACGACGCCTTGTTCGACAGTTTTGCGCCGCCTGCCTACCGCCATAATCCGAAGGCCCGAACCGAATGGGCTGTCAACCAGCTGAAATATGCAGCTAAAGCCAGTCAACACTTAGGACTCACGGCCCATGCTACTTTCAGCGGTGCCCTGCTCTGGCATACTGTTTATCCCTGGCCCCAGCGTCCTGCCGGCCTGGTGAAACAGGGATTCCAGGAGCTGGCCCGACGCTGGCTGCCCATCCTGAACGAATTCGACCGCTGCGGGGTGGACCTCTGTTATGAAATCCATCCCGGTGAAGACCTGCACGACGGGGTGACCTATGAACGTTTTCTGGAAGCTACCGGCCATCATCCCCGCGCTTGCTTGCTCTACGACCCCAGCCATTTTGTGCTGCAATGCCTGGATTATCTTGCCTACATCGATATCTACCACGAAAAAATCAAGATGTTTCACGTCAAAGACGCCGAATTCAACCCTACCGGTCGCAGCGGGGTTTACGGCGGATATCAGGACTGGATCGACCGTCCGGGACGTTTTCGCTCCCTGGGCGACGGACAGGTGAATTTCAAGGCCATCTTCAGCAAGCTGGCGCAATATGATTTCCCGGGCTGGGCCGTACTCGAATGGGAATGCTGCCTGAAACATCCGGAGGATGGCGCCCGCGAAGGAGCCGAATTCATCCGTCGACATATCATCCATGTGACGGAAAAAGCTTTCGATGATTTTGCCGGCGCCGGCGCCGATGAACAATTGAATAAAAAAGTACTGGGGCTGGATTGATTATTTCACCCAATAAACGTAAACCATGCGCACATTGCAAATCGCTTTTCTGTGTTCGCTGCTATGCAGCCTTTCCGGGCTTTCCCGGGCACAAAGCTCCTCTCGACACGGCTGGATCAGCCTGTTCAACGGCCACGACCTATCGGGCTGGCATAGCTATCATCAATCCGGTCCAGCTCCGGCCTGGAAAGTCGAAGACGGAGCCATTGTGCTCGACCATAGCGGCGGCGCCCGTGGTGGCGATCTGGTCAGCAATCAGGAGTACCGCAATTTTGAACTGGAGTTAGCATGGAAAATCAGCAAAGGCGGCAACAGCGGCATCCTTTTTCTGGTACATGAAGATCCACATATCGGCGCAACCTATTTTTCGGGACCCGAGATGCAGGTGCTCGACAACCAGTATGCCGAGGATAACAAAAATCCCACCCACCTGGCCGGCTCGCTATACGACCTCATTGCCGCCGACCCTGGCGCCGTTCATCCCTATGGCCAATGGAATCGGGTGCGCATCCGGCTGCTGAATGGACATCTCACCTTCTGGATGAATGGTAAAAAAGTGGTGCAAACTCAGCTCTGGACGCCGCAATGGGACAGTCTGGTGGCGCACAGCAAATTCAAACAATGGCCCGTATTTGCCACCTATCATAGCGGACATATCGCCCTGCAGGATCATGGCGACCAGGTATGGTTCCGTGACATCCGGATTAAAGAATTATAAGGTTCAGGGCTTTTGTTGCAACCTCTTGCGTTGTTGCCTTTCTTTCAGCTGGTTAATCAACTGATTGGTAAATTCCCGTTCCGCTACAAACAACAGGGCTACCTTACGCGGCGGTAATACTTGCTGGAATTGCTGGCGATATTTTTTCCGGATGTTCACCAGCTGCTGTTCATAGGCCAGTTCATCGTTCAGGGCTTCGTTGACCTCTGCATCACTTGCCGAGGATAGTCGCTGGGTGTTGAGTTGTTGCTGGCGGTGTTGTTGACGTGCTGCATTCATCTCCTGTTCATACTGGTTGTAAATCGGCCAGAATTTTTCGGCTTCTTCCGGCGTAAGATTCAACCGCTGAGAGATATAAGCAATCTTCAGGGATTCAATGCGTTGCAAAGCCCTGGAATTATTTTGAGCACTGAGTCGATCGGGACTTAACCAGCAGGCCGTATAGACGAGCATAACCAGATAAAAAAAATACCTGCGCACCATTACCTATGTTTTTTTTATTGCATAAAAGAAGCATCGGGCACGGAATCCAGGTCTAAATATTCCCGAATATCATCTGCCGTGATGCCGTTATTTTCGGGCAACGACAGGCTGACGGCCTCGCTGCCCAGTTGGCGTACAATCCAATCACTGTTGAACAAATCGGTATGTTGTTCCAGATATTGCGCAATTGCTTCTGTTGGGATGTGCTCCAGACGGGCCTGTAGTGATTGATGGCGCTGGTGCATCCACCAGCCCATTATACCAAAACCCACCAGGCAGGCTGCCAGCGCATAACTCACCAGTCGTGTGAGCCGTTTCCTCTTTGACCGGACGACAGCATCGGTCTGAAGCCTGCGCATGAGCTGCTGGGGAAAGTTTTCAAAATATTGTTCCGGTACAGCAAACGGAACAAGGCGAGGCAGCTCTATTTCAGTCAGCACGGTCTCATCAAGAGATAGGATATCGGAAGATGGTTCCTCCTTTAACCGCTGCAGCAGCCGTTGAGGGAAAGAGGTAAAATAAGCATCCGGCACATAAAAATCCGGATGGCCCGGAGGCTGTACCTTTCCACCTGTCAGCTGCAGCCATTCATGGCGAATAGCATCCGTTTCTTCCGTAGGCATAAGCATATCAGGGTTTTTTATTTGGACACAAGGGATTTTCCATCGTTTAATCGTCTTTTAAATATGCAACAATTTTCTTCACTGCATGATGATAAGAAGCTTTCAAAGCCCCTTCAGACGTATGCAAAATGCGGCTCATCGTTTCATAAGGCATTTCATCATAATACCGCAAATGAAAGACAATCCGCTGTTTTTCCGGTAATCTCAGTATGGCCTGTTGTAGTTTCCATTCCAGTTTACTTGCATCAAAATGCTTTTCAGCCTTTAATTTGTTCTCCAGGCTGTTTTCCACATCCGAAAGCGAGATAGCTCTTTTCTTCTTTTGCTGTTCCAGAAAGCTCAAACATTCATTCGTTGCAATCCGATACAGCCAGGTATACAACTGCGATTCCTCACGAAAATCAGACAGGTGATGCCAGACTTTTATGAATACATTTTGCAATAAATCATGGGCATCGTCGTGATCAATCACCATCCTGCGAATATGCCAGTACAATTTTTCCTGATAACGCCTGACCAGCGCCGTAAAGGCTTCCTCACGCGTTTCAGGCGATTTAAATAAAGTTAATAGTTGCTGGTCTGTATACTCCATGCGAGTAGATCAACAGGTGGATGTAGCAGGTATATCTGCATCGAATATCGAATATCAATTAGACATGCTTTTTCAGTGTGAGTTTAATGAAAACGATGAAAATAAATTTTCATTGCCTGGTTTAAACTTTTTTTCAACCGGCTAATCTTATACACAAACATTCATTCATTCACCTTTCAATCCATGGTTATGAAAAACACATGCATCGCCGGCTGTTTAGCGCTCATGATGAGCATTGCAGCCTTTCAAGCCGTATCGGCAAGTCCACATGTTCCCATCCAGGGCGTGAAACATGATGTGAAAGATATCCGTCAGGATCGGCGCGATATTCGTCATGACAGGAAGGATATTGCACAGGATAAGGCACAATTGCATCGCGACATTCGGCAAGGGCGATATCGTGCCGCCGCACGTCAGGCCCATGATATTGCTCAGGACAAAAAAGATGTACGGAACGACAGAAAAGACCTGCACCACGATCGCCAGGATCTGAAACAGGATGTAAAACCCTGATCAGCAAGTCTGCAAGCAAGCAGGAGAGCCTGAGGAAAAATCCCGCTCTGCGTGAGCGGGATTTTTTATGATTCAATGTTTTTTCCGCACCAGCACCTTTTCCACGGCCGCAACGATATGCGCACTGTCCAGTCCGTATTTTTTCAGCAATTCATCGGGTTTTCCACTTTCACCAAAAGTATCTTGCGTACCGATGTATTCGATAGGCACGGGATGATGACGGGCCGCCACCTGGGCAATGCTATCGCCCAGCCCGCCGTAAATATTATGCTCTTCGGCGGTTACCGCGCAACCGGTTTTCTGAATAGAACCCAGCACAGCTGCTACATCGAGTGGCTTGATGGTATGCACGTTCCACAGATCCACATGAATACCTTTTTGTTCCAGCTCTCTGGCGGCCTCAATGGCAATCCATACCAGATGGCCACAGGCGAAGATCGACACATCATCGCCCTCATTCAGCTGCTGAGCTTGCCCGATGACAAAGGGCTCATCGGGTGGCGTGAAGATGGGCCATTTGGGCCGGCCGAATCGCAGATACACCGGGCCTTCATGATCGGCAATGGCTATGGTAGCCGCCCGGGTTTGATTAAAATCGCAGGGCACCACCACGGTCATGCCCGGCAACATTTTCATCAGGCCAATATCTTCTAAAATCTGATGGGTGGCTCCGTCTTCGCCCAGCGTCAGCCCCGCATGCGAAGCACAGATTTTGACGTTTTTACCGGAATAAGCAATCGACTGGCGAATCTGGTCATACACCCGACCCGTGGCAAAATTGGCAAAAGTAGTGGCATAAGGAATAAACCCGCTGATGGTGAGTCCTGCGGCTACGCCCATCATATTGGCCTCAGCGATGCCGCATTGAAAAAAACGATCGGGAAATGCCTGGATAAATTTCTGCAGCTTGAGAGAACCTGCCAGATCGGCCGTGAGCGCCACCACACGTGGATTTTTCTTTCCTAATTCATAAATCCCTTCTCCAAAGCCGGAACGGGTATCCTGATGACCGAGTACCTGAATATCCTGTAAAGCCATAAACCAGATGATTAACTACGAAAAAACAAATATACGGCAGTCCAGCCAAGCGCGCACATTCATACGATTCCTTTAGCCATGTTCTGCTCCCATTGCCATGCCGTGCGCATCATATCTTCGATGGTATATTTCGGTTCCCAGCCTAATTTCTCCCGGGCCTTTTTATTGTCGGCATAAATAGCCACCACATCGCCGGGCCGGCGCGGACCAATGGTATAGTTCAACTTCACGCCGTTCACTTTTTCAAAAGCCTGAATCGCCTCCAGTACGCTCACACCACGGCCGGTGCCCAGGTTAAAAATTTCATAATTGCTGCTGTTGCGATGTTCCATCAGGTATTGCAGGGCCAGGGTGTGCGCATGGGCAATATCCATGACATGAATATAATCGCGGATGCAGCTGCCGTCGCGGGTGGGATAGTCGGCTCCCATTACCTGCATCTGAGGCAGCTTACCGATGGCGGTTTGTGTGATCACGGGCACTAAATTATCGGGCTTGCCCAGGGGCACCTCGCCGATCCAGCCACTGGGATGCGCTCCGACGGGATTGAAATATCGCAACAGGATAAACTGATTGGACGCCACCTTCGAGACATCATAGATGATCTGTTCGCCCATCTGCTTGGTGCGAGCGTAGGGCGACTGGGCCTCACCCAGGGGCGTTTCTTCCACCACCGGTAATTGATCGGTATTGCCATATACCGAACACGAGGAAGAAAACACAAAATAGGGCACCTGATAGGCCTGAATATACTGCAACAGGTTGATCAACGACTCCAGGTTGTTATGAAAATACATCAACGGTTTTTCTACCGATTCGGGTACCGTTTTGAATGCAGCAAAATGAATGATGCCTTCAATTTCCGGATGGGCGCGCAGGACGGCCTGCAAGGCCTCGTAGTTGCACAAGTCTACCGGATAGTTCATCACCTTTTTCCCGGTAATTTTTTCAATGCCTTTCAACAGGCGCGGCGTAGAACGCGAAAAATTATCAATCGAAATCACATCAAATCCATGTTCAATCAAATCCACAATCGTGTGAGAACCGATATATCCGCATCCGCCGGTAACCAGAATAGTAGCCATAATGCTGTTTAATTTGATTCCTGTTCAATGATTTGCATCAAATATTGTCCATATCCGCTTTTCAGCAGGGGACGGGCAATTTCAATGAGTTGCTCGCGGGTGATATAGCCTTTGCGATAGGCGATTTCCTCTATGCAGGCGATTTTGATGCCCTGTCGTTGTTCGATGACCTGCACAAACTGCGAAGCCTGCATCAGCGAGTCGAAGGTGCCCGTGTCGAGCCATGCCGTACCCCGTCCAAGAATAGACACATGCAATTTACCCCTGCGCAAATATTCTTTGTTCACATCCGTGATTTCATACTCACCGCGTGCGCTGGGCTTGAGCTCCTTTGCAATTTCGATGACTGCATTATCGTAAAAATATAATCCCGGCACGGCATAGTTTGATTTAGGCTTCTGTGGCTTTTCTTCGATGGAAATCACCCGATGCTGGGCGTCAAACTCCACCACGCCATAGCGTTGCGGATCCGATACATGATAAGCATACACGATACCTCCATCCGGATCGAGGTTTCTGGATAATTGCTCACCCAATCCGGCTCCGTAAAAAATATTGTCGCCCAGAATCAACGCCACTTTTTCTTTTCCGATGAACGATTCACCAATCACAAAAGCCTGCGCCAGGCCTTTGGGCTCGGGCTGTTCGGCATACTGTAACTGCAATCCATACTGACTGCCATCGCCCAGCAAACGCTTGAACAAGGGCAAATCCTGTGGCGTGGAAATAATTAAAATCTCGCGAATGCCGGCAATCATCAGGGTGGAGAGCGGATAATAAATCATGGGCTTATCATACACGGGCATGAGCTGTTTGCTGATGGCGTAGGTGATGGGATGCAAGCGTGTACCCGAGCCGCCGGCTAAAATGATTCCTTTCATACATCAGATTTGGCTGGCAACAAATATAGCAGGAATTTCAAGCGCATCTGAATGAAAACCAGAATTCTTTTCAGGCATGCAGGAACAGATGCAACACGGCATACAGCAGAGCGGCCAGTATTGCCGTAATGGGGATGGTGATAATCCAGGCCCAGACCATATTCAGGGAAACGCCCCAGCGAACGGCCGACAGGCGCTTGGCGGCCCCCACGCCCATGATAGAGCCCGCAATGGTATGCGTGGTACTCACAGGAATCCCTGCCAGCGCTACAAAGATAAGGGTCAGTCCACCGGCGGTCTCTGCTGAAAATCCTTCAAATGGATGCAGCTTGGTGATACGCTGACCCATGGTTTTAACGATACGCCAGCCACCCAGCAACGTACCCAGCGCCATCGCAACCTGAAACGCATATACCACCCAGCCCGGAATGGGATCATGCACAGAAATCATGCCTCCTGCAATCAGCGCCACATAAGCTATGCCCATCGATTTCTGAGCATCACTGGTGCCATGCCCGATGCTCATCACCGCCGAAGACACCAGCTGCAACCGCTTGAAGAGCTTATCCATGAAACGTGGACTGGCTTTTCTACCCAGCTGGGTGATGATAATGGTGATCAAGAGCGCGAATACCATTCCGATAAGAGGGGCCAGCACAATGAACATCGTAATACGGATAATTTCACTACTGATAATCACGCCAAATCCGCTGTGGGCTATGCTTGCCCCTACAAAACCACCAATCAGCGTATGCGAAGAACTGGTGGGAATGCCATACCACCAGGTAATCAAATCCCAGACAATGGCTGCAATAAGACCGGAAAGCAATACCGTAAGCGTTACAGCATGCGGATCAACAATACCTTTCCCTACCTGTTCGGCCACATGCAACGGAAGCAGATGAAGGGCAATGTAATTGAAAAAAGCAGCCCAGATGACTGCTGCTGTGGGCGATAACACCTTGGTGGAAACAATCGTTGCAATGGAGTTGGCCGCATCATGAAACCCATTGATGACATCGAATAACAGCGCCAGGCTGATGATCACCACAAGCAAAGTAAACATATATCCGGTAGATAAAACAATCTAACTAAGCGTATTTCACAATGATGGATTCAATCACATTGGCGGCATCTTCACATTTATCGGTGGCTGTTTCCAGTGTCTGATAAATCTCCCGCATTTTGATAACTTTAATCGGATCGTGTTCCAGGGCAAATAGATTGGTTACAGCCGTATCATACACATCGTCTGCATGGTTTTCCAGGCTGTTGATAATCACACAGGCATTGGTAATGTTGCGCAGATTTTTCATGTTGCGCAATTCCAGGATGGCTTTTTTCAATTCCAGAATGGCTTTGTAAATAATATCGGCCAGCTTGCAAATATGCTCATCGGTGGGCTGAATGCGATACATGATGAGTCGTTTGGCCGATCCATGAATATAATCAGCCACATCATCAAGCGCACTGGCCAGATAGTGAATATCTTCCCGGTCGAAAGGTGTAATGAAATTCTGCCCTAATTCCAGAAACACACGATGGGTCAAATCATCGTTGGTGTGTTCCTGATCTTCAATCATCTTTACAAGCTCGCGCTGGCGTTCGGGACTGGAAGTGATGACGGCCTCTTTCAAGGTTTCTCCCATTTTTTGAAGATTATCGGATACCTGTTCAAAGAGTTGATAAAATACCCGATCCTTAGGGAGAAAGAAATGAATCCAGCTATTCACGCTCATGGTTGATGGGGGATTATAGAGCACAAAAATACACCGGCCTCGCGAATTCAATGGAAAATGATGGTTTTTGTTAGCCCATGATTCATGAAAATTTCACGGGAAATTGTCTGGAAGTTTACATTCAGCAAGCATCTTGCATATGTGTGATTTCGATATGGAAATCCTCAACAAAAGATGTGGAAAATCATAATTTTTATCCTATGCCTCTTCCCCGGCTTAAAATCCTCACCTTATCGCCCGATATGACGGTATCGGCACTGAAACAGCAGATGCAACAGCTTGTAGGCTGCGACATTGAAGTATATCACCATCACGAGCCCGCTCCTCCTGAATTAACCCTTGAACAGATTGGATTTCGACGGCCAGCCTCTGATAGCGAAGTATTGCAACTGCCGCTCGATGAAACCTGGCGTGTACGGGATCTGGAAATATGGTTTGAACAGGAGTGCCAGCTGCAGGTTGAGTTAGGCGTTTCGCCGGTGTTTTCGGTCAGAAACAAGTTTATGCGTTTATACCAGCTTCGTGAAGCACGTTAATCCATATGTTTTTGGGTGGTGTTTTATCATCACCCGCCTGATCAGCCTGATGGCCATTGTGCTGGTCGTAAGACTTTCGGCCTCAAAAAGAAGAAATTGAACGCAGGTGTTAACATTAAGTTCATCTTAAGTTAACATTGGCATCATTCACCCGTCGTTTCTTTGTGCCGCACCATCAAGCTTATCTATGTTTCAGCTTTTCAGGCGTGAAGCAGCCATCTGTGGACTGGCAATGGCTTTATTCCCCGTTTTATTGCATGCGCAGCAACGCGACAGCACTGGTTTCTGGAGTCGCGGTAAATTTACCGGATATGCTTTTGGAGATTATTTCTACAAAGCACATAGCGATACCCTGAGCCGTGGCCACGCCAATCAATATACGGGTATTCCACAAAATGCGAATGCCTTTCAATTTCGCCGGATTTACCTGGCGTATGATATGCCGCTCAGCAACCGCTTTGAGGCCCAGCTGGCCCTCGCCGCCGAAGATGTAACCGATGTAACCCAGAGTGGCAAATACGCTTTCTATATCAAATTAGCGAACCTGCGCTGGAAAAACATCTGGAAGGGGACCGACCTACTTATCGGCCAGCAGCCAACCCCCGCATTCGCCCTGCTCGCCGAGCCAACCTGGAAATACAGAGCCATTGAACGCACGATTGCTGATATCCGCCGCACACCAGCTTATGATATGGGTGTGGGCCTGCAGGGTAAATTTGATCCACAAACCGGTCACGCCGGCTATGACCTGCTGGTTGGTAACGGCACCGGTGCCAAACCCACCACCAGCGCTTTGAAGTGGTTTTATGGCGATGTCTGGTTAAAACTCTTCCAGCAACACATGATCATGGACCTGTATGCCGACTACAATCGAATCGTGTGGCAACCCGGATTTCATCAAAGCCGGAATATGTGGAAGCTTTTCGTGGCCTATCAATCTATCACTCCGGATGGTCATCCCGGCAGTTTTGCCATAGGTGCCGAAGCTTTTGTGAATTTCCTGCATAACGGCATGACCCTCACCACTTCTAATAATACGGCCGATACGGTCAATCAACAGGCGCGGGGAATTTCCATTTTCATCAGGGGCAATCTGTTACCCGAAAAATTGGGGTATTTTATCCGGATGGATCAATACGACCCGGCTCATGGTAATTCATTTTCCACTCCGGTCAGTGGACTCGTTGCCAATTATGATCCACAAAACACGGAAAGGTTCATCACGACCGGGCTTGATTTCACACCCATTCCACAGGTACACCTGATGCCCAATATCTGGTATAACCAATACACCAGCAAGAATACAACCTGGAAAGGGAAAATGCACCGGGACGACGATCTGGTATATCGCATCACGTTCTATTATCTTTTTAAATAAATCTTTTTCACAAGCACACATCCAAAAAGTACATACATATGAAACTCAACAAATGGTTCACATTAGCAATCGCCGTAGCAGGTCTTATAGAACTGAGCGCCTGTGGCGGCCAGAGCAACCAATCAAAAAATTCAAACAATTCGGATGCAAAAACCCTGCTGGGAGCGGGAAGTACCTTCGTGTATCCGCTGTATTCCAAGTTATTTGATGTGTATCATCAGCAAACCGGCATTAAAGTCAACTATCAATCCATAGGCTCCGGGGGAGGCATCCTGCAGCTTATCAACAAAACGGTTGATTTCGGGGATTCCGACGCTCCACTTACCGACGACCAGGAAAAACAGGCCGGCGCTCCTGTGGTGCATATTCCGATATGCGCCGGCGCGGTGGTGCTTACCTATAACCTGCCCGGCATCAACGATACCTTGCAGTTCACGCCCGATGTGCTGGCAGGTATTTATCTCGGTAAAATCACCCGCTGGAATGACCCGGCTATTCAGTCGATCAATCCGAAAGTAAAACTGCCCAACCTGCCGATTGCCGTGGTACATCGGTCGGACGGCAGCGGCACCACCAACATCTTTACGAATTACCTCTCCAAAATCAGTGCGGAATGGAAAACAAAAGTTGGTGCCAGCACCTCGGTCAACTGGCCTGTAGGGCTGGGCGGAAAAGGCAATGAAGGCGTGAGCGGGCTGGTTAAACAAACCCCCGGAGGTCTGGGCTATGTGGAACTGGCTTATGCCATCCAGAATCAAATGCCGGTTGCCAGAATACAGAACGCTTCAGGTAATTTCATCGCACCCTCAATTGCCAGTACACAGGCAGCTTCTAATATTCAACTTCCTGCCGATGCCAAAGTATTTGTAACCAATACTTCGGCTCCGGATGGCTATCCCATCAGCGGCTTTACCTGGGCAATTCTTTACAGGGAACAACATTATGGGGATCGCTCCCGCGCACGTGCCGAAGAACTGGTAAAACTATTCTGGTGGGTTATTCATGACGGACAGGCCTATTGCGCGGGATTGCATTATGCCCCACTTTCAGTATCTGCAACGGCAACGGCCGAACAATTGTTGCAGTCCATCACCTACGATGGTAAGCCTTTGATGAAAGCACCAAAGTCCTGAAACGATTTACCATGTCCGAGTTCATCATGACCTCATCAAACCCGACATCCATTGACGTAGCTACCGGCAAACAACCCGGCCAACAAGCACGACCCTATGCCGGTCGTATGATGAACCATATCGCTGGTGTCGATCGAAAGGATTGGCTGTTTCGTAAGACATTGTGGATAGGCGGACTGGTTATTTTATGTCTGGTGCTGGGGATATTGTTAACGCTCGTGGTCGGATCGATTCCTTCGTTGCGGGCTACAGGCATCCGGTTTCTGTGGGGAAAAACCTGGAATCCCGTAAATGAAGTATTCGGAGCATTGCCTTTTTTGACGGGTACACTTTTAACCTCGTTCTTAGCGCTGTTCATCAGTATTCCTTTTTCACTGTCTATCGCCATTTTTTTAGGCGAATATTTTCCTCCCGCCCGGAAAAGAAATCGTTTTTCCCATCTGGTACGGGAAGCGGTAGAGCTCATAGCGGGCATTCCTTCGGTGATTTATGGCTTCTGGGGCCTGTTTGTACTGGTGCCGGCGGTGCGCCAGCTGGAGATGCAATGGCATATATTGCCCTATGGGGTAGGGATTTTCACGGCTTCACTGGTTTTAGCCATTATGATTATTCCCTATGCGTCCTCACTGGGACGAGAAATCATCAGCCTGGTACCGCAGGATTTAAAAGAAGCGGCTTATTCACTTGGAGCAACGCGCTGGGAAGTGATCAGGCATGTGGTGTTCCCCTATGCACGCTCGGGTATATTTGCCGGTCTGCTGCTATCGCTGGGTCGCGCACTGGGTGAGACGATGGCCGTGACCATGGTCATTGGAAATACCAGCGAGCTGCCTACCAGCATCTTTTCTCCCGGAAATACCCTGGCCAGCGTGATTGCCAATGAGTTTACCGAAGCAGCAAATCGCGTTTACCTATCGGCGTTGATTGAGCTTGGACTGGTATTATTTGTGGTTACGACCTGTATTCATCTCATTGGGAAAACCATCGTCCAACGATTCAGTGCTTAGCCTATGCTGGTACATTCGTTCAAACATATTCGCCACAGGCAAATCCGGTCTACACTCATCCGGGTTGTGATTGTATGTTTTACCCTGCTTACCCTTCTACCCTTGTTGTATATCTTAGCATACATCATCCGACGGGGGATAGGGGCCATCAACTGGTCGTTTTTTGTGGAACTGCCCAAACCGGTAGGTGAGCGTGGGGGAGGTATTGCCAATGCACTCACAGGTAGCGTGTTGATTGTGGCACTTGCCACCCTGATGGCCGTTCCAGTTGGCCTGAGCAGCGCACTTTATCTGAGCGAACATTCCCGGGGCAAGCTTGCTGGCTTTATTCGGCTTTGCATTGAGGTTTTAACGGGTATTCCATCGATTGTGGTCGGTATCGTAGCATATTACTGGCTGGTAAGGCCCATGAATTCGTTTTCCGCATTTTCTGGAAGCGTGGCCCTGGCCATCATGATGTTGCCTATCATGATCCGATCTGCCGAAGAAACCCTGAAACGATTTCCGGTACATCTACGCGAGGCTTCGCTGGCACTGGGCGTACCCTATTACAAAACCATTTTGAAGGTATTGCTGCCCTGTAGCCTCAGCGGCGTGCTTTCAGGCATCATGCTCTCTATCGCCCGGGTAATAGGCGAAACCGCTCCGCTGTTGTTCACGGCTTTTGGCAATCCTTATCTCAGCTTCAATATATTCCATCCCATGCATAGCCTTCCGCTGTTGATATACAATTATGCCATCAGTCCATACGACAGCTGGCATCAGCTGGCCTGGGGAGCCGCATGGGTATTGCTCATGTGGATTTTGCTGTTGAATGTGTTGACCCGCATAATGATTCGAAAATGGAGCGTCCGATACTAGAAGTTAAACATTTTCATGCCTGGTTTGGCGATCACGAAGTGGTCAAAGATGTGAATCTCACCCTTTATCGAAACAAGGTCATTGCCGTGATGGGTCCTTCGGGTTGCGGCAAAACCACCTTTCTGCGTTGCATCAACCGCATGCACGAACTCACACCGGGAGCCCGTACGGAAGGCGAAATCTTACTGGAAGGCGAAAATATCTATGAAATGTCGCCCATCGTGCTGCGATTGCGGGTGGGCATGGTGTTCCAGCGACCCAATCCGTTTCCACATCTCACCATTTATGAGAATGTACTGGCCGGTTATCTACTGAATAATATTCCCTTAAGCCGAACCGAAAAAGATGCTATCGTGGAAGATTCTCTGCGAAAAGCCGCGCTGTGGAATGAAGTCAAAGACAATCTCAAGAAAAAAGGTAATTTTCTTTCCGGTGGTCAACAACAGCGCCTCTGTATTGCACGCGCCATAGCCATGAAACCCGATATCCTGTTGCTTGATGAGCCCACATCGGCTCTGGATCCCATATCAACAGCCGGAATTGAAGAGCTTACGCAGGAATTAAAGAAAAATTATACCTTAATTCTCGTTACCCATAATATGCAACAAGCTGCACGGGTAAGCGATGAAACCGCATTTTTTTATATGGGTGAACTGGTAGAATTCGCGCCTACCCGGCAAATATTTACCGCACCCCGGGATCAACGCACACAGAATTATATTACCGGACGTTTTAGTTAAAAACTTATGACAGCACTCGAACACGCGTTGAAAGAATTAAAAGATGATGTGATCCTGATGTGGATCATGGTGGAAGCGCAACTCCAAGCCGCACACAAAGCCATGCTGGAATACGACCAGCATCTGGCACGTGAAGTCATGCAAAAAGAAAAACGCATCAATGCTTATGAACTGAAAATTGATGAACAATGTGAAGATATTCTGGCCCGCTATCAACCCGTAGCCGTCGATTTGCGATTTTTACTGGCGGTTCTGAAAATTAACGCCAATCTGGAACGTACGGCCGATATAGCCGATGGTATTGCCCGCTATGTGATAGATGCGCCTGAGGGGTTTGATCACGATTTGTTGCAATCCACACATCTGCTCGATATGTACACCGAAGGCATGACCATGCTCTCCGATACGCGGATTGCTTTTGAAAGAGAAGATACCGCCCTGGCACGTAGCATTTTCCAGCGTGATGAAATCATCGATACCTACAACCTTCAGGCACTGGATATCGTAACCGAACATCTGCAGCAGGGCTCTGCTCACATCAGGCAGGAACTGCTGGTGCTTTCCATCATTCGCAAGCTGGAACGCGTGGGCGACCAGGCAAAAAACCTTGCAGAGGAAATCATTTTTTACGTGGAAGCTAAAGTATTGAAACACCACTCCCGAAAAGAACTGTAAACCTTCACAGTCTTGCTTATTCCATCATCCGCCATGATTCACCATCAAGGTCAAATGCTGTACCGTTAGCATAATCCGGCTATTTACATGCTTTTATGGAACTTTGTGGAAATCCCGCACCGTTCATGTCTGTATACACCAATGCATTGATACACAGCACGAGCCCCTATCTGCTGCAACACGCCCATAATCCGGTGAACTGGTATCCATGGGGTGAAGAAGCCCTGCAAAAAGCACAGCAAGAAAATAAATTGCTTATCATCAGCATCGGCTACGCCGCCTGCCACTGGTGCCATGTGATGGAAAAAGAAATTTTTTCCGATGAAGCTGTAGCAGCATTTATGAATGCACATTTCGTTTCCATCAAAGTAGATAGGGAAGAACGTCCTGATCTGGATCAACTTTATATGCAGGCCTGCCTGCTCATCAACGGCCATGGCGGCTGGCCTTTGAATGCTTTTGCCCTGCCCGATGGGAAACCTTTTTATGCCGTAACCTATTTACCCAGAAAACAATGGCTGTACGTGTTGCAACAGATTGTTGAGCTGCATCAACAAAACCCCGAGCAATGGATCACGCAGGCCCAGCATTTAGCTGAAGGCATCCAGCAAAGCTTGCTGCTACCCCGACTCAACGAAACAACCAGCAACAAACCGTTGCGCGATAGCTACAGCGCTTTGTTCGAAAAAATCAAACCATCCATCGATTTCACCTGGGGCGGATTGAATCGGGCACCTAAATTTCCCATGCCCGCCGTATGGGAATTCCTGTTGCAATATGCATATTTTACGCATCAACAGGATGCCTTACAGGCCGTGCTTATCACACTCGATCGGATGGCGATGGGTGGATTGTACGATCAAATTGGCGGCGGTTTTTGTAGATATGCAACCGACACCTACTGGCGTATCCCGCATTTCGAAAAAATGCTCTACGATAATGCTCAACTGATCAGCCTCTATGCACATGCTTATCAGCTCAACCCTCAACAACGCTTTGCCGATGTCATCCGCCAAACACTTGCGTTCATCCAGCGAGAGCTTACCGATGCTTCAGGGGCATGCTACTCATCAATCGATGCAGATAGTGAAGGGGAGGAAGGCAAATTTTATGTGTGGACGGAAAATGAAATTCGCCAGCTTTTAGATGATAAAACGGCTGAGCTGATACTTGCTTATTACCACATCACGCCTCAGGGCAACTGGGAGGATGGAAAGAATGTACTATACATAACAGAAGATGATCACTCGTTTGCCAGGGCACATCAACTGCATGTAACGGAATGGCAATCGATTTTAAAACAGGCAAAACAAAAATTATTTACTTACCGCACAACACGCGTACGTCCTGCAACGGATACGAAAATCATCACGGCATGGAATGCTTTGATGATAAAAGCTTATGTGGATGCTTACCGGGCGCTGGGTGAACAAATCTATCTGGACAGGGCTTTACGCATCATCAGTTTCATCGAAAAATCCATGCAACATCCCGACGGGGGCTTGTGGAGAAATTATGCACAGGGCAAACCCGGTGTTGCAGGCATGCTCGACGACTATGCTTTTCTTGCCGAAGCCTATCTGGAATGGTACCAGATCAGCTTTGATATCCACTGGTTGCATCGTGCAGATGCACTGATTCAGTTTGCGATGCAGCATTTCACACATTCGGTTAGTCCTTGCTTTTTTTATACATCCGATCAGCTAAATCCTGCAGCTGGTCTTCGTATCATGGAAATGGAAGACCAGGTCATTCCTTCCTCCAATGCGGTCATGGCACATGTGCTGTATCGACTGGGCATCTATCTGCAGCATGATCCTTATACCGAACATGCCATGCAAATGCTGGTGTCGGTGCTTCCTCAAATTGAATCCTCGCCTATTTACATGTCCAGATGGGCACAGCTGCTGGGCCTGACAGGCCATGGCATATACGAAATTGCTATCCTGGGCCATGCTGCTCGTGCTATGGCTCTGGAAATGCAAAAACATTTTTTACCAGATTGTTTGTACATGGGTGGGACCGACGAAAACCTCCCATTACTGCAACAGAAACGGATTTCCGGTCAAACCCGTATATACATTTGCCGCAATCATATTTGCCAGTCGCCGGTACAATCGGTAGAAGAGGCACTGGCACAGATAGGTGCCTGATTAAGGATATATTTTACGAACGAGCAGATGGCATGTTGATGCATGGATAAGTCGGGGGATTGGAATAATATTTTGAAGAATTTTGAGTTATTCATAATTGTGATATATTGTCAATGATTATCACTATCCATGGCAAAAAAAATATTGATTATTGAAGATGAGCCGGTGATGCTGAAAACCCTTGAGCTGTTGTTTCGCAAAAAAGGCTACGAAGTGATCACGGCCACCAATGGCAAGGAAGCTATGGAACAAATCCGTGCGCATGCACCCGACGCGGTGATTACGGATGTCATGATGCCTTATTTGCCGGGCACGGAAATCATCAGTCGTCTCAGGCACGAATTGAAAAACGAAAAAACGCCCGTGGTGGTAATCTCTTCGGTGGAACTCGATAGCCTGGTGGAAGAAGTGTTTGCGTTAGGAGCCAATGATTTCATCCGAAAACCCATTGTGCCGGCCGAGCTGGTGGCAAGAGTAGAAAAATTGCTTGTATCATAACCATTCCGCAATATCCTATGAACAACGTTGTAGATGTGCTGCAACATATCATTCCCTATCCATTCTGGGCGAGATATATCGCTCCCTACCAGAGCTGGTTTGAAGCACAGCCACCTTTTATTCGCTTTGCACTGGTGGTGATTGTACTGGCTCTTGCAGCCATTCTGTTCATGTATGCCCTGCTTATCATCACCAGGCTGCACTATCACTGGAAACAACATCGAGAAACGCAATTCCGGCAAAAGGCTGAAGCATTAATCATCGAACATGTGATGCTGCACCCCGATATTGAAACTCGCTCACCCGAACAAATTACTTTACCCGACGGCATTTTCAGGCAGACCTTAGGACTGCAACGGCGATGGCAAAAACAGGTATTGATTGACGTGATGATGTATTATCACAAAAACTTTGCAGGTAAAACAGCACAGGTGCTGCGAAGGCTGTATATTCAACTCAGGCTGGACAAGTTATCGTACCGCAAGCTTCGCTCCTGGAGGTGGAACAGGAAAATTCAGGGATTACATGAGCTGGCCGAGATGCAACTGCAGGTACCCGAGGTAACCATGCTGGAACTTACTACCAGCCGCAACCGGGTACTACGCATGGAAGCACAGGCCGCATATATCCGCCTAAGCAAAAACGAACCCTTTAAATTCTTTGATCATCTTACCGGAAGGCTTTTACCATGGGAACAATTGTTTCTGTTTGAAGTGATTACCCACACGCAGGGGCTTACCATTCCCAGCTTCTCGCGCTGGTTACATTATTCGGAGAATACCGATCTGAAATTATTTTGCCTTAAACTCATTGTACATTTCAACCAGTTCAACGCTATCCCTGCCGTAATGAAATTGCTGGAGCATCGCGATGCACAGGTCAGAGCCGCCGCTATTGATACACTGGGACAATTAGAGGCTGTGGATGCAGAAGATCAGCTTGTACAATTGTATGTCGATCAACCCATCACCTGCCAGGTAGCCATTCTTCGGGCACTCGGTCATATTCGCAGCGGACAATATCTGCATTTTCTCCGGGAAGAATTTCTACGCTCACAGGATTATGCCGTGCGCAAAGAAGCAGCGAGGGCACTGATCGCGCATGGTGATGAAGAGCTGATTCAGAGCCTGTTACAGCACGCTCCAGAAGAGCGGAAGCGTACCCTTGAACATTGCCTGGATCCATTAATCAAATATTGAAATGATGCTGTTGAATTTTACCATATCCCATCTCTGGCACCAGCTGCAAAGTCTATACGAAGGATTTATCTTTTACTATGCAGCGGCTATCATGTCGCTCTACGTGATCCTGGCCATTTTTTCAGCACTGGCCATCCGGCAATTTAAACGCCGTAACAGTTTTGTGGACTATAAATCCATCCTCAACTCACCCCATGCACCGGGCATATCCGTCATCGCCCCCGCTTACAATGAGGGCGCCACCATTATTGACAACGTGCATTCCCTGCTCACCTTGAACTACGCCAAATTTGAAGTGATTATCGTGAATGATGGCAGTACCGACGATACGCTGGAAAAATTGATTCGCGAATTCGAACTGGTTCCCGTAAAATTCGACTACCAGGAACGTATCGTCACCCGTCCGGTGAAGCGGGTATTCCGCTCTACCAATCCGGCTTATTCCAAACTGATTGTGGTGGATAAGGAAAACGGAAAGAGCAAGGCCGATGCATCGAACGCAGGCATCAACGTAGCATCCTATCCGCTTTTCCTCTGTACGGATGTGGATTGCATCATCGAAAAAAATACCCTGTTGCACATGGTGAAACCCTTCCTGGAAGAAAAAATTCGGGTGATTGCCGTGGGGGCTACCATCCGCATCGCCAACTCCTGTGAGGTAGATCAGGGTGTGCTATTGCGCGTGATCCCGCCTAAGAAATTATTGCCTCGCTTTCAGGAACTGGAATATATCCGTTCGTTCTTGCTGGGCCGCATGGCCTGGAGCCAGATGAACGGGTTGATCATCGTGAGCGGAGGACTGGGATTGTTCGACAAAGAGATCGTCATCAATGCCGGGGGATACGACCATACGTCTTTTGCCGAAGATATGGAAATGATTACCCGTATGCGGCGTTACATGGAAGAAAACAAACTCCCTTACCGGGTGCGCTACATACCCAACTCCCAGTGCTGGACCGAAGGACCGGCCACACTGAAAGTATTCAGCAAACAACGCACCCGCTGGGCAAGAGGATTGATTCAATGTCTTCATGTACATCGCCGTGTGATCGGCAATCCGAAATACGGCATCATGGGCCTGCTTACTTATCCCTATATGGTGTTGTTTGAATGGATGGCTCCTTTTCTGGAATTAACAGGACTCATCTTCTATCTGGTCTCCGGCCTTTCGGGAACAATCAATTGGACACATGCCCTGATCCTGTTGCTCTACGTATATAGCTTTTCTGTAGCCATTACCACCATAGCTGTATTATGGGATCAACTTACTTTCAAATATTACGACAGCGTATGGCAGGTTATGGGACTTTGTTTGATGGCCATTGTCGAACCTATCCTGTATCATCCGTTAAATGTATTTTTCTCCATCCGTGGAAATTATTTTTACTTCACAGGAAAAAAACTGGCATGGGGCAATATGTCGCGTCAGGGCTTTGCTCGCCGACAGGCAGCTCCAGTCCAGCCTTCAGAAGCATCATCCTGAACGCTACGGCAAAAATTATGTGGCACATCATCTACCCAAACCGCCTTTTACGCCTGTTCTGCAGCATGTTCATGAGTATGCTGCTTATATTAAGCTTTCAACGCCTGCAGGCACAAAAACTTTCATCAGACGACCTGTTAAAACAGGCGCTCTATGAAACCCAAGTGCGACATGATTACAACAAAGCCATTTCTCTGTGTAAACAGGGATTGGCTTTGAGTCCGGATTATCTGGACATCCGTCTGTTGCTGGGCCGACTGTATATGCTCACCCATCAATATGATCTGGCAAGGATTGAGCTTTCTCGTGTCCTGGCCAAACAACCTGCCAACGCCGATGCATTGAATTATCTCATCAACTTAGAAATCCAGGATAAGCACTACAACGAAGCCCTGTGCTATGCTAATATGGCGTTGTATTATTATCCCGACAGTGTGTTTTTTATTTTGAAGAAAACAGCTGCACTCAGTGCCGGGCAACAGTTTGATGAAGCGCTGCAGGTGCTTCAACAAAGCTTGAAGAAGCTGCCCGACCAGAGCCGCTTACGTAGCGCATACCTGGATCAGCTCATCACGGCCGCGCGTACTTATCGGGATCAACATAACTATATCCTGGCCCATCAATACCTGCAGCAAGCACTACAAATCGCTCCGGATAACAGGTTGATATTAACCTATCTCATCAATCTCGAATCTGCCTATGAACATCATGACGAGGCACTGGTGTACGCCAATCAGGCGCTGCAATATTATCCGGACGATCCTGAGTTTATCAAACGCAAGCTGGGAATCTTGCTTGCTGCAAAGCATTATCTGGAAGCTGAACAGCTGGTACAGGAGCAAATGCAAAAAAATCCCACTGATCCGGCATGGAGAACGCTCGCCAGCTATGTGCATTTGCAGGCTGCCCGGGCTTATGTGCATCAGATGCCACAGTATCAGTATAGCGCTGTGCTGGCCAATGATCCGGCCAACCGGGAAGCCCTTCAAGCTTTGATAAACTTATATAGTGCACAGCAAGCTTATGCAGAAGCCCTTCGCTATGCTAATCAGGCGCTGCAATATTATCCGGATGATACCCTGTTTTTATTAAAAAAAATCGCCCTGCTCGATGCATCGGGAAAATATGCCGAAGCCTATCCCATCACGGCTCAATTATGGAAATCCTATCCTGGCGACGCCCGGTTGAAGACACACTACCTCGATGAACTGCTGCAAGCCGGACGGGCTTTCGAGCAGGACCAGCAATGGGACAGCGCCGCCGCCTGCTATGAACAAATGCTTGCCGTGGATGCCCATAATCTCCCGGCCTATGATCGACTGATCGCCCTCTCGCTTCAACAAAAGCAATACGATCTGGCGCTGGCCTACGTCCGCCGGGCTGAAGCACTGGCACCCGGGAATCCTGTATACCGGTTTCGGGAATCGGGTATCCTGGAACAAGCCGGGCGTTACCGGGAGGCGGCAGCCATCAGCCATCAACTCATGGAAGCCTATCCACAAAGCCTGCGCTACCGCCAGGCCTACCTGGATCAGCTGCTGGAAGCCGCCCGCGCCGATATGCAGGCCCAACAACCCGACCGGGCCGTGGAAAACCTGCAGGCATTGCTGGCCCTGGATCCCCATCATACCGAAGCGCTTGACCTGATGATCAACGCCCTCTACCAGATGAAACAATATGCCACCGGACTGGCCTGGTGTGATTCCGCCCTGCAACAGGACCCGGAGAACCGGGATTTTCTGGTGAAAAAAGCCGGCTTGCTGGAAGCCAGCGGACAATATGCTGAAGCCGCCCGCCTCCTCTCCGCCCTGGTAAACCGTTACCCCTATGACAGCAAGCTGCAAAGCAGCTACACGGAAAACCTGTTCCTGGCCGCCAAACAGTTCACCGCAAACGGGCAGGCCGACAGCGCCTCGGCCTATCTGCGATCCATTACCCTGCTCCAGCCCCGCGATACCCTGGCCTGGCTGAGCCTGATTAACCTGAAAGCCAGTCAGCAACAACTCGACTCGGCCCTCCTGCTCAGCGATACGGCCCTGCAATATTTACCGCATAACCCCGAGCTGTTGCTGAAAAAAGCCAGCTTAGCTCTTGCTTCAGGCCATACCACCGAAGCCGCTCTAACACTCGATACCTTACTGCTCGTTGATCCGCATAACGAAGCCGCCAAAGCCCTCCGCGACCAGATACGCATCGCCTCCTACCACCAGGCTATTGGACTGGACTATAATTTTACGGCCTTCGGTGACCGCACCACCAACCCCTGGAACCTGGCCAGCCTGTACTACCAGCGCCTGCCGCACTGGGGAAGCTATGATCTGCGTCTGAACTTCGCCAACCGCAACAACCGCAATGGCCTGCAGGGAGAGGGAGAAATGTACTGGGATCATGATTCCTCAAACACGTCTTATGTAGACCTGGCCTATGCGCACGATTCTATTTTCCCCCGTCTCAGGGCTGCCTATACCTTCACGCATTATTTCCGAAAAGGCTGGGAAGCCGATCTGGGCGGGCGTTACCTGAATTTCGACTCTACGACCCTGGGCAGTGCATACCTGGGTTTGGGAAAATATTTCAGCGACTACTGGCTTTATGGACAGGCTTACCTGACGCCCCAGCATAAACAATGGTTTGGTGCTTATCGGGTCACCTTACGCTACTACTATAGCGAACAGCGCGACGATTATCTGAATTTGATCGTAGGCACCGGCGTCTCGCCCGACGACCGCAGTCGCTATTTCGGCCTGAACAAATGGCTGAGCCTGTCGGCCACCAACGTGGCACTGGGGTATCAACATATTTTCCACGGACAAACCATTGCAGGCTTCACCGTCAGCTGGACCAACCAGGAAATCGCCCAGGGTATTCGCCAAAATGAATATGACGTATATGTACACCTGGTTCAAAAATTTTAATCGAAAGTGGATATACGCGATGATCTGCCTGCATAGCAGCTTAAGTTCCTGCGCCCAGCCGCTTCCTCATCTTGCGATTGTCCATCAGGGTCAATCGCCCTATGCGCTGGTCGTCGCACCTCATGCAGATCGTTATAGCCAACAGGCCGCCCGGCTGATACAACAATACACCCGACTGGTCACCGGCGTATATTTACCCCTCCTTACAGCTGGCGACACCACACAACTCCACCAACCCGCGATTGCGATAGGCCAGACAGCCCGGATACCTGCGGCCTGGCGTCAGGATATCGAGCAGCTGCCAGAAGGCGGTGTGTTCATCGCGGCCCATCCCCCTCACGTGATCATCACAGGCGGAGGAAAACGAGGGGTGCTCAATGCTGCTTACAGCTGGATAGAACAGGTGCTGCAATGCCGGCTCTATGCCGATAGCGTGCTGTATATCCCTGAGCTCCAGAACATATTCATTTTACCCACGCTTCATATCATCGAAAAACCGGCATTTCTGTTTCGCCAGGTGTACGACCCCCAGGCCATGAATGCCCGGTATATGGACTGGCATCGGCTCAACGATTTCGCCGATTTCTGGGGCCTCTGGGGACATAGCTTCTTCAAGCTGGTTCCTCCCGAACAGTATTTCCATACGCACCCGGAATATTTTGCGCTGGTCAACGGCAAACGCCAGCCCACCCAGCTCTGCCTGAGCCAGCCTGCCGTGGTACAACTCATCGTTCAGGCCTTGCAACAGCGCATGCAAAAAAATCCGGATGCCATGTACTGGTCGGTAGCCCCGGAAGACAATACGGCGTTCTGTCAGTGCGATTCCTGTCGGCAACGCTATGCACGTTATGGAGGTATCGCCGGAGCCCTATTGCATTTCGTGAATCAAATAGCCGCTCATTTTCCGGATCATATCATCACCACCCTGGCTTATGGCCCCACGCAGCATCCGCCCCAACATATCGAAGCGGCCCCCAATGTGGGGATCATGCTCAGCACCATCAACTGCGACCGGAGCGAGCCCATCGCCACCAGCTCCCGCTCCGCATCATTCCGTAGCGACCTGGAAGGCTGGGAACGGCTCACCCATCACCTGATGATCTGGGATTACACCGTTCAGTTTACCCACTATCTGGCTCCTTTTCCCGATTTCCACACGTTTCAACCCAATCTGCAATATTTTGCGCAACACCGGGTGGAAGCAGTCTTTGAGCAGGGCAGCGGCGAAGACCCAGGCCTGTTCGACGAGTTGCGTTGCTACATGCTGGCCAAACTGCTGTGGAATCCTGATGCCGATGTAAAAGCTATTCAACAAGATTTTCTGCATGGTTATTATGGACCCGCCGCACCCGATATCGCCCGATATATCAACAACATGCAACAGGCGCTGCAGCAATCGCACGCCCGTCTCGATATTTACGGCAATCCCCTCGACGCCAGCAACAGCTGGCTGAGTCCCGACTCACTGGCAAGCTATCATCAGCTGCTGAAACAGGCCATGGACGCCGTACAAAAAACACCCGCACTGTACATGCGTGTGCAGAAGGTTTATCTTTCCTATCTCTACGTCCGGCTGCTTCAAGCCTGGTTCTATGGAACCGATGCACACGGGGCTTTCATTGAAAATGCGGCCGGCAAATGGATCCCCGATCCGCAAATAGAAAGGGATCTGCAACAATTCCAGCAAATCACCCAACAAATGGGTATCCGCTACCTCAATGAAGATCATCAAACGGTGGCCTCGTTCGTGGATACCTATCAACACATGCTCCAGCAGGGCGTGGCCATGAGCCTGGCATTTCATAAACCCGTAAAGCTGCTCACATCGCCCATTCCCGACTATCCCGCCAGGGGCCCACAAACCCTTACCGATGGCATGCTGGGCACAACGGATTATGCCTTTAACTGGCTGGGCTGGTATGGTCAGAATATGGAAGTGGAAATTGATTTGCAGCACATGCAACCCATCCATACAGTGACGGTGGGTTTCCTGCAGGATGCCCGACATCAGATCTTCCTGCCTACTCACATCAGCATTCTGGTATCAAAAGATGGGATAAACTTTAAGTCCGTAGCCAGCCAGCCTGTTGCCGATGACCAGCTGAGCAATCAAGCCGAAAGAAAAGAACTATCCATATCATTTACACCCACAGAAGCCCGATATGTGCGCATCACGGCCACTTGCAGGAAAAGCCTGCCCGACGCGTATTTTCGGTCGGGCAAGCTGCCCGCTATTTTTGCGGATGAAGTGCAGGTTCATTAAAGGAATCCGGTACAGCCAGCTCCTTACGCTTGTACTGTTCATTCCAGTTCATCAATTCATCATACATATTGTAGGTATGCCGATCAAACAGTTTGATTGACAACACCAGCAACTCAATCAACACAAACACCACGAACATCATTACCCATATCAACAATGCAGGCAGGCTGTTTCGTCCACTCAGAAAATAAAAAAATGCGTTGATCTCGGTAAGCAATCCATGCGTATGTTCCAGCTCTTCACGAATCTGATCGGCGACATTTTGTTTCCGACTTTCCAGTGCAGAGATCGAACTATCAACCTGAGCACGCAATTGATACAGCAAAGGAATACGGTTTACTTCCGGATTGGTTTGTGCAGTGAATTGAGCTGTGTGTGCACGTTGCACGATTCTACCTGCAGAATCCCGTACTACGGTCTGTGTGTAATTCGGCAACTGAATAGTAGGATGTTTTCTCACCTCTTCTGTTACAACCTGAATCTGGGAATCAATTTGTTGGCGCTGCAGGTATAATTGTTGAATATGTTCATTTATCAAACGCATCCGATCGGGTATCAATTCCTGGATCTGCAATTCAATATATTTTTGCCGCACCTGCTGAATATCCGCTTTAAACATCATTTGATCCAGAATAACCGAACCGATAACCGACATCAACAAAGCCAGCATCATCCTGAAAATCGAAATAGCAGAAACAATCTTTTCTATATGGGTGTGGATGATCATCCGTTCAATAAACCAGACAACTCCGGCCATAATCGCTCCTCCTACAATTGCAGATCTGTGAGTTAAGCCCAGATATTGAATGGTGAAAAAATAACCTACAAAAAACCAGAGGAACATGACCAGGATCACACCCAATGCATATTTCCAGATCTGATGCATGGTCTTCGGACCGGCCTCACGGGCTATCGAATACCGATGATCGGTAAGAAAACAACATAACCGATCCCATAAATACATGCGTTTAAACTGTATGCGATTCATCTGATAAATGATTTAACGTTTAACGAAAATGATGGATTATATAGGTTCTACCCGGGTTTTATCGATGATGCCTTCCTGGAATCCATTTTCAAACGATAACAGCATCACAAAAAATGGGTTAAAATCATTTTCCTTGTTTTCACGCATGGCTTGCATATCAATGGTATGATCCCGTATCTTCTGAATAACCTCTTCTCCGTGTGCTTTCAGGTTACATAACCTTTCATACTCTTTGCGATAGTAATCGACTTTCCGCATCAACTCTTCGTATAAAGACAGATACCCCTCCTTCTTTCTTGAATCAGCCACGACTTCGGTTGACTTCCAGAGATATTCATAATGGTTAATCGCCTCAATGACCAGCAACAACACCCTTCCCACCAATTCTTCCATTCGAGTCCATTTATAGGCTGCAGCATTCAACCGAATCGCACATTCATAACCTTCTGTCTTATACTCCCGGGCGAGTAAATGATTGATCTGGCCAATGAGAGGCGAGCCTGGCAGATATACCGACGGGCTGGTAGTGGTATGATTTTCCTCTTTTTTCGAATCTTGTTGTGGTGCGGGATCCGGTTTTTTTTCTTCTGTAGAAGGTGCAGCCTGAGCTTCTGCTTTCTGCTGCAGTTGCCGATGAATAAAGAGGTAAATAGCTACAAACATAGCAGCCAGTGCAAAGATGAGTGCAAGAACAGCAATAGTGTTGGTCATACGAAATGGTTTTTAATGAAGAAGCAAAAATCAATTCATATTGTGTAGACTATCTGCACAAGCGGGGAAGAACTGATAGAAGGGTTTTGTAAAAGCTGCATATACAACGGCCTATAATAAAAAGATGTTGTTTTAAATCCTTTCTTCAGAAAGGTTTTGGAATGAATAGGATTAAATTTGGACTTTAATGCATGCGATATGTTGCCCATGATTAGCTCTTCCGCAAGAACTGTTTCCAGATCCACTTGCCTTTTTTCCATTCTCATTCCCACCTGGAATAATCTTCCTTATTTGCAATGTTGCATACGGAGCATCCGCAAACATTCGGCATTTCCACATCAAATCATCGTGCATATCAACGAGGGCACCGACGGCACACTGGATTGGATCAAAGCCCAGCCCGATGTCGACTACACGTATTCCAGGCAGAACATAGGCGTATGCTTCGCCTTGAATGCAGCTCGAGCTCTGGTGCAAACCGATTATATCGTGTACCTGAACGATGACATGTATGTATGTCCCGGCTGGGATCGTGTACTCTGGGAAGAAATCCAGCAACTTCCAGACAAACATTTCTTTTTATCGGCCACGGCTATCGAGCCGATGGCTTCAAGTGCATGTGCCATTCAAGCGGATTTCGGTTCGGATCCCGATCATTTTAGGGAAGATGCACTTTTACATCGTTTTCAGCAGTTTGAGAAGGCCGACTGGGCCGGGGCTACCTGGCCGCCCAATATCGTCCATCGCGAGGTATGGGACCTGGTGGGCGGCTACAGCATTGAGTTTTCGCCGGGCATGTATTCCGATCCCGATTTTTCCATGAAGCTTTGGCAGGCCGGTGTACGCTATTTCAAAGGGCTTTCTGCCAGCCGGGTATATCATTTCGGATCGAAAAGCACCGGACGGATTCGCAAAAACAAGGGTTATTATACTTTTATCCGCAAATGGGGCATGACTTCCAGCACGTTCACCCGCTATTATCTGCACAGAGGCGAACCTTTTACCGGAACCCTGCGTTTGCCGCATATCCCTCTGGGGATCCGATGGAAGAATACCTGGAAGAAACTCGTTGCAGCATGCTACACAAGCTGACTCATTCCTGCTGAAAGGCGTTCCAGCCCTGGGCCACCAACTTGTATTTATTTCCTGCTTTGGTGATGATATGGGCGCCCTCGCTGATATCGGTTATATAGCCCACCACACTGATCTGCTCGCTGGTGGTGATTTTGTCGTAGTCTTCCTGCCTGATGGTGAACAACAATTCATAATCTTCTCCTCCGTTCAGGGCGCAAGCCGTGGGATCGAGCTGGAAGGGATAAGCCGCCAGCCGGGTTTCTTCGGCAATAGGTATCTTTTCTTCATACAGCACACAACCCACATTGCTTTGCTTGCAGATGTGCAGGATATCGGAACTCAACCCATCGCTCACATCCATCATGGCCGTAGGACGAATACCCTGTTCCTGTAACCATTCCACAATATCGCGGCGCGCTTCGGGCTTCAGCTGGCGACCGATAACATAGGTATAAGGCTCCAGCTCGGGCTGGATGTTTGGATCATCCAGATAAAGACGTTTTTCTCTTTCCAGAATCTGCAGGCCCAGATAAGCCGCACCCAGATCGCCGCTCACGCAGATCAGATCGCCTTTGCGGGCCGTATGCCGACATACAAACTGATCGGGCGCCACTTCACCGATGGCCGTCACCGAGATAATAAAACCTTTTTGCGACGACGAGGTATCGCCCCCTACCAGGTCAACCCCGTAGCGCTCACAGGCCAGGTAAACGCCTTCATAAAACTCGGCCAGGGCCTCCACGCTGAAGCGGTTGCTCACGGCGATGCTCATGGTGAGCTGCGTGGGAGAGGCCATCATGGCATAAATATCAGAAAGATTGACCACCACCGCCTTATACCCTAAATGCTTCAGCGGTGTGTATAGCAGGTCGAAATGAATACCCTCGATGAGCAAGTCGGTGCTGATGACCGTTTGCCGGCCGAAATGATCGATGACGGCGGCATCGTCGCCCACGCCCACCAGCGTGCTGGCGTTCTGGATTTCGATGTTTTTGGTTAAATATTCGATCAATCCGAATTCGCCTAAGGTGGAGATTTCCGTACGTTGAGGTGTGTCAGCCATGGGATATCGGTGTGAAAGATGAACAATCAAGCCGTTTGTACGGCATGCAGGATGCCTTCATGAATATGGCCATTGGAGGCGATCAGTTTTGATGAGGTCAGCCGGTAGGGCTTCCCCTCAAAATCGGTGAGGACACCCCCGGCTTCCTGCACGATCAAACCACCGGCAGCCACATCCCAGGCGTTGATATGATGCTCCCAGTATCCGTCGAACCGCCCGCAAGCCACCCAGCACAAATCAATAGCCGCCGAGCCCAAACGCCGCACCGGCACCCCCTGCTTGATGAAATAACCAAACACCTGCACGGGATCATGCGGCATATCGCGCCATTGATAAGGGAAACCCGTCACCAGAAAAGCTTGCTGGATCTGGTCCTGAGCGGATACGCGGATGGGTTGATCGTTCAAATAAGCTCCCTGTCCCTTTTCAGCAAAAAACAATTCCTTCAAAAAAGGATTATACACGGCTCCCATGATCACCTCCCCTTCCTTTTCCAGCGCTATAGACACCGAACAAATAGGCAACCGATGGGCGAAATTAACAGTACCATCCAGCGGGTCAATAATCCAGCGAAAAGCGCCGGCATGTGCACTGGCCCCGGCTTCTTCACTGAGTATGGCATGATCGGGAAAACGACTCTGAATGCTTTCCAGAATCACGGCTTCCGATCTTTTGTCAACCTCTGTGACCAGATCATTCAAAGTACTTTTGCGACTGACCGTAAAATTTTCAGCGATGCCCTCCTGCAAAACCCGGCCGGCAGCCAGGATGGTATCCAGCAAAACCTTTTTATACATAGCCGCAAAGATAGCGGATTCCGTGGCCGGAAACATGGAACAGGCAAACAAATGTATGTTTGCAGATAAATGAAACTTTCCGTCATCATCGTGAGTTACCAGGCCGTTGCGGAACTTGAACTCTGCCTATGGGCTGTGTGCAGGGCCATTGAACCGATAGATGCCGAAATCATCGTAGTGGATAATGCCTCGCCGGATCCGCACATCAAAACACTCAATGCCTATTTTCCCCGGGTACACTGGATCTGGAATACCCTGAATAAAGGCTTTGGCGCAGCATGCAATGAAGCTGCCCAACTTGCTGCAGGTCAGTATTTGCTCTTTCTCAACCCCGATACGATCATCGAAAAAGAAGGCTTGCTTCAGGCCCTGCAATTTTTAGAGGCAACACCCGAAGTCGCCGCACTGGGGCCATATTTGTTGAATGCAAAAGGACAGTTCTTAAAAGAAGCCCGCCGTGGATTCCCCACGCCGTGGAATAGCTTCTGCAAAATCGCCGGACTGGATCATCTGTTGCCCCATTCACGCTGGCTGGCCGGATATTATGCTGGACATATCCCTATCTCCCATCCCCAGCCCGCAGAAGTGCTTTGTGGTGCCTGCATGATGCTGAGGCGAGAAGCATGGCATGCGGTTCATGGTTTCGATGAAGATTATTTTTTATATGGAGAAGATACCGATCTCTGTCTGCGTTTATATCAGCAGGGCTATCTATCTTATTTTTTCCCGAACTGGAAAGTATTACATTTCAAATACCGGAGTACGGGAACACATCCCGGGAAGCATCGGTATTATTTTTTCAAAGCCATGAAGATATATGTGCAGAAGCACTTTTCACACGCGCAATGGTACTTGTGCCCCGCTATCGATGGGGTGTACTGCCTTTCCCGTTTTTCACAGAAATTTCAACAACAGGTAAAAAACCTACAGCCTTCTGGAAAATATCTATACATCGGTCGTTATACAAATCGTATCTTGACAGAGAAATATCCAGCTATAGAATGGCAAAACGCTTGCCTGTCCTCGCTGCATGCATGGTCTTCCATTCAGTTAGAAAAAAATATTGCAGCTGTTGTGTTGAATATTCAGGATTTTGCCATAGCCGATTGTTTTCAATGGCTCAAACAGGCAGCAGCTGAAGGTGTGCCCATTGCGCTGCTCACACCGTATTCCCAAAAATTGATCTGGATCTAAGGCTATACAGCATCTGCTGACAACCTGCATCAAACATGATCATTTATATTGCTGGATCAATCGAATGTCTTTCAAGCTGTAGTGCAAAATCTCTGCTGGACTTTTTTGGCTTTTATCCCTAATTTTGTCGGCACTTGCTATCTAAGCTCAGCAATAGATGCCCATCATAGGAAACTTAATTGCCCGTACTCTTCAGGTTAAGAAGCAATTCCAGATCGCCCTGGGCACCCCCCGCACATATCAGCTGCAGGTGCTCAGGCGACTACTTCAGAAAGCGCAGTTTACCGAATTCGGTACCACTTATCATTTCACGCGCATCCTGCTTTCTCCGCAATGGGTAAAAGAATATCAACACACGGTGCCTATTCACAACTACAATGAAATGTATCGCCAATGGTGGCATAAATGCTTGAAAGGGCATGCGGATGTAACCTGGCCCGGTAAGGTGCCTTATTTCGCCCTGAGCTCGGGCACTTCCGAATCATCCAGCAAACATATTCCGGTAACCAGGGACATGCTGCGCAACATTCGAAAAGTGGGCATGAAGCAACTCTATTCGATGGTGAATTTCAACCTGCCAGCTAAAACCTTCGAAAAAGGCATATTGATGCTGGGAGGAACTACCGCACTGAATCAAAAAGGCGACTACTACGAAGGGGATATGAGCGGCATCAGTGCCAAGAATATTCCCCGCTGGTTCAGGGCTTTTTACAAACCTGGTGAAAAAATCGCCAGTAAGCCCGACTGGGATCAGCGTATCCGGCTCATTGTACGCAAAGCACCGGAATGGGATGTAGGCACCATCTGTGGTATCCCGGCCTGGGTACAAATTGTGATGCAAAACATCATCGAGTACCACGGCGTCAAGCACATTCACGAGATCTGGCCCAACCTGGCCGTGTATATTCATGGCGGCGTGTCCATGGAGCCCTATCGCGAAAGCTTTAAACGTTTGTTGGGTAAGCCCATTACCTTCATTGAAACCTATATGGCCTCTGAAGGCTCATTTGGTTTTCAGGCAAGGCCGGGGGTGCGGGGCATTAAACTCGTGCTAAATGCAGGTATATTCTTTGAATTTCTTCCCTTCACCCGTAATAATTTTACGGAAGATGGCGAACTGATCAATTCCTACCCCCGTACCTATTTGATTGACGAAGTGGAAGAAGGTGTAGATTATGCCGTGGTGCTGAGCACCTGTGCCGGCGCCTGGCGTTATCTGATTGGCGACGTCATCCGTTTTACCAGTGTGGCCGAACATGAGATCATCATCGTGGGCCGTACCAAACAATTTCTCAGCATTTGCGGCGAACATCTTTCTATCGACAATATGAATAAAGCGATCGATATCGTCTCCCGCAAGCTGGGTATCTGTATCCGCGAGTTTACCGTCACGGGCATGAAATACCAGAACCTGTTTGCGCACAAATGGTATATTGGAACCGATAATCCCCATGTCAATACCGAACAGGTGAAGGCCCTACTCGATCAAACCCTCTGTGAACTCAACGATGATTATGCCGTAGAGCGCGCCTCGGCCCTGAAAGAAATCTTTGTAGAAATCCTGCCTAACGAATTGTTCATCGGTTTTCTGCGCCACATTGGTAAAGAAGGCGGGATGAACAAATTCCCCCGGGTATTGAAAAACGAAAAGCTTGCCCAGTGGGAAGAATATTTGCGCAGCCAGCGCATTCCATCGTGATTCTTTCCGGTTTAAAACACAGATTTTCTTAATTTCCCGGCCTATTGTTAAGGCTTATGCTGCTGGCTTTTATTACGGGACTGGCCATTGGGGCTTTTCTTTCCATATCCATGGGACCGGTAGTATTTGCCCTGATCAAACAAAGCGTGAATAATGGTTTGAAATCGGGCGTATTGTTTGCCCTCGGTGTTTCGTTCAGCGATACCAGCTTTGTATTGCTGGGTAATCTGGCCAGCCAGTACATCTTGATGTTAGAAAACTTCAAGCGACAGATAGGCATCAGTGGAGGTGTTTTGCTTTTGTTGATGGGTATTCATGCCATTTTTTTCCGAAAGCCCAACCTGTCCTCGGGCGATGAGGAAATACCTCCTCTGGGGAAAAAAGATTATCTGAAAAGCTGGCTCAGCGGGTTGTTGATGAATACGTTGAACCCTGCCGTGGTGCTGTTCTGGATTCCAACCATAGCTGGTTTAACCGTCAAATTCCCCGATCCGGATCAACGGGTGGTGCTTTATGTGACCTGTCTGAGTTTTGTGCTGACCACCGATCTCATCAAAGCAAGCCTGGCCGATAAAATCCGCCATAAGCTTACGCTCCGAAAGGTGATTCTGCTCAACCGTATCTCGGGTACAATCATCTGCTGTTTTGGCCTGTTTCTGATCTACAAAGTAATCTTTGAGGTAGGGAACATGGCTGTTCACTGAGGCATTTCAGGGAAGCTGAGGTTTTGCTGACCAACTCTTTTTTTTCGGGGTTGGGTTGAGGCACGTACCAGCACTTCCGCCTGTAATTTGCGGGTTTCGAACTCTTTCACAGGACGTTTGCTCTCAATCAGCTGCAAGAGCAACTCCGTTGCGATGCGTCCCATTTCGAAGGCGGGCTGTTTGATTACAGTCAAAGGCGGGTCGAGTAATTCGGTGAGTTCGGAATTGGAAAAACCGGCCAGCGCCATCTGCTCGGGAATCCGGATATGCAATAAGCGTAGCACACGCAAGGTATTGGTGGTGAGCTTGTCCGATGCAGCAAAAATGGCATCAGGCTTGGGCCGCTCGGCCAGCAAACTGCGTACTGCCGTCTCCACTTCATCATAATACATGCCTCCATGGTCACAATATCGAACATACGATTCCCGAACCGGTAATCCATGATCCTGAAGTGCTTTTTCATATCCGGCCAGACGTTCTTTGGTAATCGACAAAAAGGCTGCATTGGCCAGAATAGCGATACGCCGGAAGCCATTCTCAACAAGATGACTCACCGCCTTGTAAGAAGCCTGAAAACCATCTACCGTTACTTTGTGCGTGGGAATATCTTCGGCTACGCGATCAAAGAATACAATAGGCAATCCCTGAGCATGCAACTGGCGAATCATGCTCAAATCGGTGGTTTCGGTGGAGAGAGAAATCAACAAACCATCCACCGAACGGGAAGCCAGGTATTGCAAACCTCGCCACTCCTTCTGGCTCGACTCCCGGCTCTGGGAAATGATCACCTGATAGCCTTTTTCATAGGCTATGGATTCTACACCGTTGATCACCTGCGAAAAAAAGCTGTTGGCCACTTCACACACCACCACGCCCAGTGAAAGACTTCTGCGTTCGCGCAGGCTAAGGGCAATGGGATTGGGATGATAGTTTAATCTGGCTGCATATTCCAGCACCAGCTTCTTGGTGGCGGGATTGATTTCATAACTGTCGCGCAAAGCCCGTGATACGGTAGACGTCGATAAATTCAAAGCCCGCGCAATATCTTTTATCGTTGGAGCGGTATATTTCATCTGTTCTCCGGGTTTAGTTCATCCTTACCCCAAAATACGGGTAGGGAATTTACTTATTTTTTCTCAATCTTGCTCACGGGAGCCTGTACGCCCATGGCATCATACAGGGTTTGCTGGATGCGTCCCCGAATATTCATCTGGATGAGCTTCATGTTGGCTCCCCCATCCGGACATACCCGATTGCTCAGGAAAATGAAAGTGAGCTTATAGGCTGGATCCACCCAGATGCAGGTACCGGTAAAGCCGGTATGTCCAAAAGTAAGGGGAGAGGCACTGGCACAGGGATAAGGCTCCGGATCTTTCATCCGGTCTTTCTCCGGTTTATCCCACCCAAGTCCACGACGACTGATGGCACTCCGGTAGCCGGTGAAATAAGCAATGGTCTGGGGCTGGAGGAAATGCTGTCCATTGAGCGAACCACCGTTGAGCAACATGTGCATCAACACGGCCAGGTCGTAAGCATCGGCAAACAGACCGGCATGCCCGGAAATACCGCCAAACATGGCTGCACCCGGATCGTGTACATCGCCATGCAGCTGCTGCAAGCGAAACAGCTGCTCATTTTCGGTAGGCGCGATTTCATGCAATGCTGCAAAAGTTCTGGGCCTGAAACCTATTCGGCTGAGGCCGAGCGGCGCATAAAAAGTTTTTTCCACATACGCATCCAGCCGCATCCCCGTGATGGCCTCCACCACTTTTTGCATCAGGATAAAATCATTATCACTATACACATAACGATCCTTCGGGCCTAACTTGCTGTTGCGGATTTGCATGTACATGCTGTCGATATAATCTGGATTCATGTACAGATGCTCGGCTACCCGCACCGTGTGCTGCGGATCGCGAACATGACTGTACAGCACCGTATCGGGGTGAACCCCGTCGTAAAGGGTGTTTTTATAAAACGGAATCCAGGCCACCAGTCCGGCCTGATGCAACATCACATCGCGAATAGTTAAAGGAGCTTTATCACTGCCTTTGAGCCAGGGAAGATAACGACCCAGAGGGGCGTCTAACCTGAGCTTACCTTCATCATACAGGCGCATGGCCGCCAGCGTGGTGGC
>ERZ795043.202-NODE-202-length-69461-cov-12.485419_pt1 | contig 69461 bp, 78 predicted proteins | sample MGYA00375127_ERZ795043 | MGnify/ENA primary metagenome ERZ795043 (study PRJEB30172, sample SAMN05518447) | compost metagenome | isolation source: Feedstock adapted compost from Newby Island compost facility, Milpitas, CA | place: USA:Newby Island compost facility... | reverse complement strand
CGTAAAACAAGAAAAAGTGGGACTAAACTTTGAAAGGAATAAAAAGAGAACCGAATCGTAAAACAAAAACATAAAAATTAAATACTAGTCTAGAAGGCTCCACAATTAACCAACGCAAAAAGAAAAGAGTGGACTAGGACAGTCCACTCTCTCCAGCCGAACCATTTGATTAAAAGACGCTCTCATATTCATCGTTGTCCATATCATATTCTTCTTCCTCGGGTTCATCATCGTCCACCGGGACAAGATCGCCAACATCCGGTGCATCGTCTTCGTCGTCACCTTCATACTCAGTAACTTCGCCGTAGTCCGTGAAGATGAAACGATCCATGGCAAGGTCACCGTAGTAATCCACCACCCGCATCGTAGCAACATAGCCCGTATTGGTATTGTGGTAGTGGAACTGAATATTATACAGCAGATTGTTCACATAGTCCTCGACCAAAGCAGATTTCTCCGGCAGACTGTAGCGATATTTCGTCATGCTGGAAACGATACCCCGAATGTGGTCGGTATCGTAATAAGTAATTTTCGCATTCCTCGCCGGATAGTCGATATCGCCAGCTTCATCGACAAAGTAGATTTGACCGTCTTCATCTTCGAGAACGATTTTGCCAACATTCAACTGGATGACCATACCACCATCCACAAAGAATATGTACGTGTCAACTTCCTCGTTCTCGCCGCCGATCACACCGAATTTGTCCGTCAGGATGAACACCGTGTCGCCTTCCGAAAAGACCACCGCATTCTTCTCCGCATCCACATTGGCATCATAGCCAACACGTTGTAAGAGATGCTCCGGGATCATAATGCTCGAAGCGACACCCATTCTCGAAACCGTCAAGAAACCATTCTCTGGTTGCATAGATTTGAACTTGGCAGACATCAACATAATACATCACCCCAAAACCTTTTTTTCTTTGTATATTTCTTCTCCAAAGCAAACTGCTAAACGGATTTTTCTCCACCGCAGGCTTTGGAATATTTTTACTTATATTATACAACAAATATTGAACAAAATCAATAGTTTCTCCATAATTTTTTCAAAAACTCCGCAGTTTTTATCATAAATTATTGCACAATCTTAGAGAATAAAGTTAGGACAGTCGATTGACTGTCCCCATTTAATCCGCAATGGTCACCTTGTTTCTTCCCGTATGCTTAGAACGATACAAAGCATTGTCTGCGATTTGGATCAAGTCATTTACAGAACCATCATGCTTAGGAAAAGAGCATACCCCGAAAGAAGCCGTCACTGATACCGTAGTCTTACCATCGGTAAGCTCCAACCTCTCCAGCCCTTGGCGTAACTCCTCAACCTTTTGGTAAACCTCTTCCGGCTGACTTCTTCCGAAGAAGATTAAAAACTCTTCCCCACCATAACGAGCAATCCAAGAGTTCTCATCCAAATTCCGCTTCACGTAATTTGAAACCTCAGTCAAAACCAAATCTCCAAAGGCATGACCGTAAGTATCATTAAACTTCTTAAAATGATCAATATCAAACATTGCAATAGAGAACGACAAACCCAAATTCCGATGAATAGATAATTGCTCCGCCAACGTCATATCAATAAAGCGTCGATTATATACCCCCGTGAGCTGATCGGTAGAAGTTAACCGTATAAGGTTCTCCGTGTACAAAACATTCTCTAAAACCAAAGCCGTACTATTAAAGACCTTTTCGTAAAGATCGTAGCGATCCTTCTTCTGAATCATTACATTGGTACTCTTATTCTCCAACAAAATAGCTCCAATCAATTTCTGATTATACCGTAAAGGCGTGAAATAACTGAAACAAACCCCACGTTCATCCGCCGAAGGATAGGTTAAAGTACCCCCCTCAGCCGCCCTTACCTTAGCAGAGCTTCTACCCAAAGTTTTGTAAGTCTCCGTACAATAACTCTCAATAGCCTTCAAATGTTGACTGGATACATTCGAAGCGATAATTTCAAAATGATCCGACTTTTCGTTGTAAAGCAAAATAGAGATAAAATCAATTCCATAGAATCGCTTCAACACAATAAGGATGCTTTGCGAAGCGTTAGCTAACGAATTACTCTTAAAGTTCACCTCAAGAATTTCCGAAAGCATGGCATTGATTTCATTCAACTGCACCTTACTAAAGTTTTGAATCATTCTCGCCCGCAAACACAATAGAGAAAAGATATAACACGCCAAAAACCCCACTGCCGCTAGAATAAACCATTTCAAATCAATAACCAGCAAACTATCACCCCAAATACCTTCACCCCTAAAAGAAAAGAGGTTGCCATTAAGCAACCATAGAGCCTAGAGGTTACTCAAGTTTCACACTGGAATCTCCAAATTTCATAGAGCGAATAAGCAGATCAACAAGTTCTTGCTGAACAGCATCATCAGTTTTCTCATAAGCAAACAACATCAAGAAACCATATTCATTTCGAGCATTTACCCCGACATTTACTACGTACTCTTTCTGATCAACCTCTATCGGTGCCCTTACCAACAACCCCGTTAACCGATCATCGATATAAAGTTTTCGATACGTAAGAGTCGTCCCTGGGAACCCCTTAAAGAAAGATTGCAGAATCGAACGCATATCTTCCTCAGTCAAATCGTCACCCGTATAGGTAACAGATTTCAGAGAACCCCAAATCTTTGAAGGATGTGCCACATTCAAAGTGGTTCCATCCAAACTCAACCGCCAGTTAGATGAAGGAGTTACCGTATACCGGCTACCAATCCGAATAGTCGAATTGTTTACATCGTCCTTGCTATTCGGCAACACCAGAGGATTCGGAAACTTGATTACCCCGTCAATCGTTTCAAAGATCGGAACGACCGAACCCTCAACCTGCCGAAGGGAAGACTCCGGCTTAACCTCTTGAATAGTCATATCCTGAAGCTGTTGCTCCAGATTAGCCTTGATATTCTGCAACGATTCCACCTGAGATTGTAAAGCCGAAATCTCCTCTTCGTACTTTTTACTGTCCCCACAAGCCGCAAGCAACAGGAGTAAAAGAAAAGCCACAAGACTCAGCAAATACCGAGAAGTAGAACCAAATTTGAACATTCCCCAATCACCCTCCTATTTATAAAACCTAGATTTTACTCTAGCTTAAACAACGCAACTTAGCTAAAATTACCATCTAAAAGGACTTCCTTGGGTTTGTCAGAGAATACCCGGTTTTCATTGACCTGACGCTTCTCCCAACAGGATTTCTCCAGATCAATACCAAAACGATTCGCCAGATCTGAAATATTCCAAATCAAGTCATGAAGCTCGTGCCCTAACTTCCTTTTGATTTGTTCCTTTGCTTCCTCCGAGTCAGCTTGCTGATAAGCCTCAACCTCATCCAAAACCTCTTTGAACTCGCTCCGCATATACTTCAGACGAACCTCCAAAGGTTCCTCATCCCAACCATGCTTGCTAGAAAGTCTACGAGCATATTCCTGCATTTCCCGTAATCTCATATGACCCTCCCCCAAATAAAGAGAATACCCCACCCAAGGTGGGGATTCGTTATTACACCGCCTCATTAAGATCAGGCAGATCATAAAGAACCTCATCTTCAGCCAGCTTCTTAGCCAACTTAATCAGACGTTCCTTAATATGTGGTTGTTTGAAGAAATCCTCTACTTCTTGCCTGATCTGTCGGCCTAATTTGTCCATTTCCTCTAAAATCCTATCATGCAGATGCAACGGATGAACCCGCGACAAATACTGAGTCGAAAGAATATTTCCATCCGTCATACCCCACGATGATACCATATGGTGCAAGATCTGCGTAGCCCGTTCAAGGTCGTTCGCATTGCCGCTAGAAATATCCCCAAAGACCACTTGCTCCGCGACCATTCCAGCATACAGAACCTTAAGGTCTCCAATATACTCTTCCTTCGAACGAACCGTCATGGAACCCATAGTCTCACCATCAACTTGGGTAATTCCACCTACCCCGGACGAATAAGGTTGTACCGATACCTTTACAACCTTCCGCCCAAGATGCTGGTTCATCAAAGCATGTCCCATCTCATGGATGGCCACACGCTCTAAATCTTTGCCAGTATGCTTTCCTTTGGCTACCCCTTTAGCCTGTAACTTCATGATAGCACTGTCAATATGCGGAAGGTCGATAACGCCATCTTCTCCAGCCTTAAACGAGACCATTACCGCCTCATTCAACACCGCTTCAATCTCAGCCCCAGTAAGACCAAAACAAAGTTTACCGATCTGCTCAACCGTAACCCCTTCCTTCAAGGTCTTACCCCTGAGATGTACCCGTACAATCGCTTCCCGATCCTCCTTCGTCCGAGGTGCGCCGATATGAATGATCTTATCAAAACGCCCCGGACGCAAAAGAGCCGGATCAAGAGCCTCCAGACGGTTCGTTGCTCCAATAATAAGGATACCATCTGTAGTTCCGATGCCATCCATTTTCTCCAACAACACCGTCAAGGTATTGTTGTCCTCACGGCTGGCGATATCGTCACTACTCAAACGTTGCGAACCAATACTATCAATTTCATCGATGAACACCACGCAAGGCTTATTCCGTTCCGCTTCCGCAAACATCTCGGAAACCCGCCTTGCACCCACCCCCACATACATCTCGCGGAAACGAGCGCCGCTGTACGAGAGGAACTTAACTCCCGCTTCACCCGCAACTGCCTTTGCCAGTAAGGTCTTACCAACACCCGGTGGTCCGTTCAACAGAACTCCCCGAATGGGCCTCATTCCTCGCTCTTTCAGTTTCTCCGACGACCGCAAACTCTCAATAGCAGATTTTAACTCCTCTTTTTCTTCCGTCATGCCAGCCACGTCATCGAAGGTTACCGTAGAAGCCACCGCTACTCTGGAGTGCTTGGTATCCGCAATATCCACAATACCCCGCATATACCGCCAGAAAAACTTAATCAAAAGATAGATGAAGAACAACGGGAACAGGATAGAGAAAGCTCCTGCCAAAGCATCCGCAAAGCTTGCCGAGGAGCTTACCGCCCGAGAATATCGGATATCCGTAACGCCCATGTCAATCAGGTCTTTAATGAATCCCTCATACCCCAAGTTGACCATGGACTTGATGGTTCCATCTTGAAACCCTACCTTAACAAGGTAGGTTCCGGCCACAAACTGCACATATTCCACTTCTCCCGATTGCACCGCTTCCTCAAACTCAGGATAGGTCAAATCAGGAGTTACCACCTGCTCATCCACAGTTATGAAAACATCGGCAAAAACAATCGTGAAAACGAACAGGAAGATCCCGAGAAAAATGATCTCCAACTTATACTTAGACCACAACGAATCGTTCTTATCATTGTTCAGACCCTTCAAGAAGCATTCTCCTCCTTACAGATTTCCCATGTTAAATAACTCATCCGCCAAAGTGCTAAAGAAGTCATCCAGAAATTGAGAATCTCTCGAATTATAAGCCAAATGCGCCCCATAACGCTTTTTCAACTCTTCCACCAAATCTTCGAAGGTGTAGCGGTTTAATACCAACTCCATATTGGTATACCGCTCATTCATAATACCCCCTTCGTCCTCCACCTGATGAATGTACTCCCGAAGCAGAGATTCATAATCAGGTTCAGCAGGGAAAGCCGAAGATTCAGCAGAACGAAATACCTGTTGCGACTTTACAAAGGTGATATTAGGTAAAGGCGGAGCTTCCTCGGCTCCTTCAGAGACAAAGGACATGTCGCATTCATTCAAGAAATCACCCCAAGACCCCGTTTCCGTAAAGATGGTCAGCTTATCCTTCGCCCGAGTACAAGCGATATAATGCACCCGGCGTTCTTCCTCTAACTCCTCATCCGTAAGATCCCGTTGACCGACAATATTCGGGAAAGAACCACGAACATTACCCCAAATATAAACGGAATCCCATTCCTTACCCTTAGCTTCATGCACCGTGGTCAACTTGATAAAGGCATCCCGACCATACTTAACCCGACGACTTAACCGCTCAGGAAGCACATTGTTGAACAGATCATCGATCTGCTCCAACGACAGCTCCTTCACCTTGGGATGATCCATAATAATCTTTTTCACGAAATAAACCAAATCCCGAGCCTTTCTCGAATACTGAGAATCAGTAACAAAGACTTTCTTCTCCAGATAAGTCAGAATATACAAATACGCCTCGACATTCCCCATTCTCTCCTTGGCATCCCTCAACCCCCGCAAGAATGGAGCCAAGGTTGGAACGGAATGTCGTAAATGCTCGAAAGGAATATTGTAGATATTCATCGTTTTATTGGCCACCAACACGTTGTAGAGCTTCTCTGCCTCATACCAATACGAGCGAGGAAGCAAAAGCTTAAAGAAGTCTTCAAACTCACCCGTTACCCGCTTCAAGACCAAGTCCATCATACCAAAAACTTGTCGGCACAACCGATTGGACATCGTAACCGACTTCGACAGGGAATAATCAATGCTTCCATTCAACTCCAAGATTAAAGCCGGGATCAACAAGTCCTGATTAGTCCGAGCCAATACCCCCACACGCAAATCGTTCTTAAGATCTTGCATAACCGAAGCCAACAAGACGTTTACGTCCCCGTCATTGACAATCTTGACGACCCCGCCATCCTTAGCTGACTTCAGATGCTGTGAGTGCTTCGAACCATTGAGAATAATGGAAGGCTTAACAAAGTTCAAGATATTCGAACGACAACGGTAATTGGTTGTCAACTCCAAAATAGTAGGATTCATATCCTGCTCGAATTGATAGCTGATAATATTGTTATCGCTACCCCGCCAAGAATAAATACATTGGTCAGAATCCCCAATGACCATGACCCGCTTACTGTCACGGAAATAATGCTTCAGAAGCTGATACTGCAGGTCCGAAGTATCCTGAAACTCGTCAATAAAAATATACTCGTACCGGCGAGCAATAAAGTCCGCCACATTCGGATTGATTTGACAAGCTTCCAGCAGAATCTCCTGCATATCTTCAAAGTCCATTTGCCCCGTTTGCTGACGCAGGAGCTTAAATTGTTGCAAACAAGCATCTAACAAAATAGAATCCATCTTGAACTCCTGCATCAAAGGATGCTCATAACGTTTCGCATCCAAACGGTTCCGAGCATAAGCCATCAAAGAAGCAAAATCACTTACTTCTTCGGCTGTCAGATTCCGACTGATCGCCGTAACCGAACGAATATTGAAATGACTCATTACCGCTCGGATCAGCTTGGTCGTATCTTCCAAAACCTTTACCTGTACCCCCATCGCTTGGAGGGCATCCTTCACCTCAGCGTGGATGGTACGGAACTTAATATTAGAAGGGTCAAGACCCACAATATTCAATCGTTTACACCATTCAAAGAACGCCGCTTCCAGCTCCTCAGCCCCGGTACGAAGGAAAGTACAAACCAAAATCGGTGACGGTACCAGAACCTGAGTCGTACCGTAAACCGAAGTTACCGTCCGAACCGACATCATCTCGCCACAAGTCAACTCATAAAGAATTTTCAAGATCAACGCCGTGGTTTTACCAGAACCCGCCCCGGAAAGCACAAGCAGGTTATCCTTGCACTCCAAAATATTTTGCAACTCTTCAAGATTAACACCCAAATCCCGAAGTTTTTGGTAAAAAGCCACACGAGTCGCCTGAGAATTGAGAGCCGTAGTAGGGCGAATAACCATAACCCGAGAATCCTGATTTTGAGCCGCATCGTCGAAAAAAGTATTCATATCGTCAAGGAGAGATCCCTCACCGTTATAAAAAGACATCCGATTACCCCCAATTGAGACAGTTATACCGTAGATAAATACTCTGCCAAAGCAGGTCAAAAACCGAACTCATTACGAACGAACAACCTCAATATGCGGAACATGATCTACCATCGAACAAGCAACCTCAAGGAAGTCCGCTTGCTCCAAAGCCCGACGCAGAAAATCCGCTCCGTCTTTCACCTTGTCCATAAGGACTCTCTGAACGGGTTGCGAAAAATCCGAATGAACCGTAAACATTACCGGATGACCACACAACAAAGCTAACCCCAAAGAAAGAGCATTATCAGAATTGATTACTTCCCCGAAAACCAAATGATCCAATTTATCCTGCAGAATAACTCTCAAAACATCGCCAGAAAAATTCCCGCCCAACACAAATTTGACTATATTCGAATCTGGTGCGGAAAGTTTAAAATCCAATTCTTCGATATTCTCAATGATGACAATTTTACGATCCGGCGGGAGACTAGAAATCAAAGCATGAAGCAAAGTTGTCTTACCACTCCTAACCTTCCCCGTAACCGCAATATTCCGTCCCTTTGATGCCTCCGACAAGAGATAGTCCGCATCTTCCTTGGAGATAACACTATTCCCCACCAAATCCGACAACAGCGTTACCGTTGTCGGTTTCAAAGCTAATCGCATCTCCCGAAGCAGATCTCGTGTCATGGTGTCCTCAGTTTGTGAGATCAGCCTATCCAAGTAACCAATCAACTGATCCCTGTCATACCTCCGTAGAACTTCCAGAAGATTAAACTCCTCCAAAGTAAGTCTCTTGACCTCAGTCTTTCTTGCCACCCAAAACCCCTCCACACGGTTAAATAATCCACGTTACACAATTCGATAAATTCGTATCATTGTAAATAAAAATCAAAGACAAAATTCAAAAAGAATTACAACTCCAAAATAAGCCATAGCTCCTTGCTAGGTAATCATTTATTACAACCTGGGTAATAACCCGATATAGCAATTAATAACTAGGTAAGAATAACACCAACAAACCCTGAAACCACCAATTGTACATAAAATAGCTTCCGATCCACAAAGAAAAAAGAAAATCAAAAAATTTCAACAAAAATAAAAGGACAACGTATATTTTCGCATACCCCCGCATAGGCTGTTTTTGCCTTGGCAAAACAGCCTTTAGCCGCCAAGTGTCACAAAAAAGAAAGACCAGTCCACCGTTACGGACTGGTCTTTCCAATTCAATACTCCGAGGGTGCTACACCACCTTTCTAAGGCTTGGGCAGTTTGGGAGCTTGCCAATCTCATGCTCCATTTTCCGTGGCCACGGACGATCCAGAACCTCCAGACTCATAATATTATCCACCGCATACCTTCTCCAGTCATAGCGATCCAAATCCCAAACCACAACATGGAGCTTGTCGAACTTACCAAACTCCCATCGAATAGGTTGCACATGACGAACCTGCAACTTCTCCGCCGAGACGTCATCCAAATACCGGTACACCAAACGTACAACCTTGTTCTCCAAAGCCCCACGAATTAAACCCATCAGGATATCCATCTTCAAAGGAAATACCCCCTTGTTACTCCTACACTTAGTCTGCCCAAACAGGTATAAAAATATGCGACAACCCGACCTCATAAGAAGTCGGATTGTCGCATTCCCACGTACCCCAGGGGATTTCTTTGATACGCCTCAGCATCCTTGCGCCGTTCGTACTCCTCGCTTTCCAATCCCTGATAAAACTTTTCAGGAACCAGAGAGCGAAGCTTCTCCTTGACCGTTTCCTCATTCTCTTCCAACCACTTAACCTTTTCCTCGGACTCCCCATCTTTCAGGTACTCCAAGAACTCGGTTAAGACCGCTTCCTCCAACTCGTCCCGATAAATATCGAAATCGAGATCCGACAACGAAGAAGTATATTTCTCCGGATTGGACTCGAATTCCACCTCCATCCGGTTCATGAATTCCTTCGCCAAAGATTTATAGTCCAAATCCATTTTACATCTCTCCTTCAAAAGAACCTCTAGATGTATTTTATGCAAAGACCAGACAAATATACATATTTGGAGAAGAAAAAAGGTCACATCTCTGTGACCCCGATTACTCGTTTTCCTCCGTTTCCTCGGTTTCCTCCGGGATTCGGAACCATCCCAAGCAAGACCCATCTCCCTCCAAGGTGCCGAAGTAGAACCCCTCGGGAGCAATTTCCTCGAAGTAGTTGTAACAGGACTCCAACACCTCATACGGATCAGGTGCGCCGTATTCTTGATTGTCCCGCAATACGCAACGTCCATAATACTGATTGTCAAACAACCTTTCCTCCCGCTCCAACAACTCCCTCATGGAAAGAGTCGGATCAGTGGGCCGATAACACTCCAAGATGAAATCCATGAGCTTTGAAACCCGAGCGTCATCGTCCATCAAACGGTACCACAACATCAGATCATAGCATTTTGCCAGCAAATGCTCAGGATTCAAAGTCCCCTCGCTTAACACCAGCGAACCATAAAGCGAACCATAAGACGAAATCGCATTTTGAAGGTTTTTCAATGCCATTCCCATAACCTCCTATAATAAATTCCCCATAACCTTGTCCTTATTATACCATAAATATCCGTAAAAGTAAATAGATTGTCCTATAGTTTTAACCAAAGTCCAAACAAAACAACAAAAAGCGCAAAAAATAAACAGCGGATTTCTCCGCTGTTACTTTCCAACCCATAAACATTGATAAGAGCAACTGTCAAACCTTACACATGCTGATGATTCGTACCCCTATATTGATCATAGATTGGGACTTTTCCCTTTGAATAGAAATATTCCTCAAGGAACTTTTCTCGATTGTACTCAACACCACGATCTTCAAACACCGCATAAATGGTATCAGGAGTCGGCAACCAAACTTCCTCCGTTACCCCGTCTGCGGTACGCAACCATTGGTAGGTTCCATCCGATTCGATTGGTTTGATAATAAACTGCGTTTCAATCCACGTGTAATCCCCAATCCCAATATGTGCCAGAGGGAACGTTTCCTTCGAAATGATGAACCGATCATAGTCGTCTTGGGTGTAAATTGAAGGTTTACCCTCCAACTCGAACTCGCTGGAGATTCGGTCGAGCGTGATATAACGAGTCAAAGTCGTTTGAACAATAGGGTAATAGTCCAGCTTGATAACTTGATCATCGAAATACCGGATAACCGCCGGATAGCAGGACTCCAGCTTATTGATGCTCCTGCCCCTCGCCCCTTTGGTACGGTGATAGAGCAGTACCACATCTCCCACTTCAAAATGCTTCCGCAAATAACGAGCTTTCTGAGGAACCGTATATTCCTCGCACATCAACCCAACCTGACGACGGGAAACTACATATGCCTCCCACTCTGGTTGGAACCCCCAAGCCTTGGAATACTTGATATCCACCAGACCATCCAGAATCCGGTTCCCGTAGTCCCGCAGAATAAACAGGTCAACATACTCCAATTCCTGCTGATTGTAATATTCGTGGTCAATAACGATTTTCGGGATTTGATACTCCCCGCCGGAATTACACGCATCCATATACGCCTTAACCATGACATAAGCGACCAAACTTACATACGCCGCCGAGCTATACTCATTCCGCATAAACGCATTCGCACGGTTATCGAAATCGAAGTCATACACCACTTCCTCCGGTGTATACTTCTTGAACTTGATTCCCTCAATCGAACGAGGGAAGAAATACCGAGCCGAACGAGAATAATCCGCAAGCGTATCTCTCGAAGGTTCAAAACCCACATCCAAGCCGTTCGTCACCGCATAGCTGAAATGCTCGCGAGTCAAAAGCTCCTTCGCAATAGTTACATCTCCAAGAGACAATTTGTCTCCCATCCACAACCGAACATACTTATTCAACTCGCAAGCCAACAAGATCTCCGATCCGGTCTGCAATTTGCGAATGCGTTTAGGTAACAAGTCATTCAACAATACTGACACGCACACCCCTCCAAAAACAAGATTTATAGAAATCCCATAAAGGAATTCCGTTCCACTAGTAACCTATATTATAACACATATTTCGACATTGGACAAGCATATATCCAGCAAAAATTTAAAAAATCCCTCATTTGAATAAAAACTCCTCAATTCCTGTCTCTCAATTCGACAACATAATTCATACTTAGACAAACACCATCGACAAAAAATAAAATAAAGTCCATAGGAAAATAACAAAGTGGTGTATAAAGAACATAAACCAAAAATAGTAGGAAATGGCCTCAAGAAAAGTTCTAACGAGAAGCAACATATTTCTAACAAGATTTCAATAATTTATTACCCCTCACACCGCTGACCCTAAATAGACCAGCCCGACCACAAGTCATTTTGACAAAACGACGATAAACTCGACAGAACAACATCCTTATCAATTACCGCCGGAATTCGAGAAGAAACATAAGCCAGCTCCTCATCAAACAAAACATTCCCCTTCTCGGTATTCAAATACCCCTCTATACGCTTGGAGATATCCAGCAATGTTGAAAGCCCCGCCGCCATTCTACTCTTTGTTAAGGAATTATCCCATTCCGTTTTCGCCCACTCCTCTCGAAGCAAACGATGATACAACCTCGAACGGGCCAACGCCTTTGCCCGAGATTCAAAAGAAGGAACCGCCGCTAACACATCCTCGAACGAAACCAACGGCACATCGGGAACCAAATCATAAACAAGACCGTTATCCAGAACCCCTCCTGAATACCCATTGAAGGCTTTCTCCCAAGCCCTTGCCCGATCCCGCCATTGCCATTCTTTCAACTTCTCAGGACGGTCAGTGTTATTCCAATACCCATATTCCCGTACCCCCGAATAGTCCTCCCAAAGATCCCTAAACACCGATTGCTCCGTAAGAAACAATGCCAACAACATATCCCCAAACGTAATTCCGTGAAGATACCTTCGCGTTGGAAAGACCACCAACCGTGCCCGATAGTCTAAACGATCCTTCAATACGTCTCGAACACTGGAAGCCATCGCTTCCTTCGATAAACTATATAGATGCGAAGAAGCCAAAAGGTAAGGCGAACAGGAAAGATTCAAAGACGCATCCTTCATCTCTTTCCGTAGGAAATTCTCCACCGCATCCGCATCATGCAGACAAGCATAGTGGATAAGATTCACCATATAGGTAGCAAGCTCCTTAGCAAAAAGCTCCTCAGCTTTACGATTCACCTGATCCCGCAAACCCCGTTGCCACTCGTGTAAAGCTTGAATCGACATAGAAGGAAGCCGCTTTCCATCATAGATTTTGATGCTCATCTCACATTCCTCCATTTACAGTCGGTCCCAAACGATCCTCCAGATAAACCTCCAAAGCCCGCAAGTCCTTCAACTCGCCAGACAAAAACTTGAACACCGCCACCCGTTCATCCATGAAAACCGGATCATCATTATCCAACAAAGAGCGAAGAAAAGCCAGCTTATTTGCATCGATAGTTGGAAGAATATAATGCTGAAAATAATAAACTGATAAATTCCGCAACATCTCCAACTCAGCCTTGCAATCCAAAACCCGATAGGTATTCGCCACGCCATCCTTCGGAAGCAACTCCGAAGCCCCTTTCAACAGAACCGTGTCCAGTGACACCCGACCCCGAACCAGATTCAAACGCATGTAGGCATCCGAGAGTCGACCCTGCTTGACCAAATCCAAGAAGTCGGAACCCAACAAAGACTCTACACCCTTCGAAATATAAGTCATAAACGACCGCAAAGCATTAACCTTCCGTGCGCCCCGCTCGCTTCGAGTAGTGACCAATTCATCCGCCACCCGAGCATAGTCGAAGCGAGCATCCATGATCGTCCGCAAACGAGTACGAGCGCTCTCCTTCTTCAACCATGAACCTCGATAGATAAACGTCAACGTTTCCCGAAGCAAACGAAACTTCTCATTCAAGTCTTCGAAATAGCTGTCATCCGTTTTCCCCTCCGACCTTAACGAACGCAACTCCCGCTCCAAAGACACCCCATAATCGAACAATTCCTTGATGAACACCGAAACCACCCCACCCATAGAATTTTTTAACTTTTGACCATTTTTCCTTACCCGATTTTCAAAAATCACAGTTTCACGACCACAAAACCCAAGAAAGTTAAAGTTAGACGAGAAATTAAAATTATTCCGAAAGGAACTTTAACAAAAACTTTAACCAATATAAAAACCTATCCGACAAAGAATAAAAGAAAAGCAAAACCAAGACACAGATCAAAAGAAATTTCATAACAAACAACAAAGAAAGGAGGAGTCCAAACAAAGCAGAGAAAATAAAATAAGAACAACAAAAACAAGGAAAAGATACATCGCCAGATTCAAAAGAAAGTACAAACAAAAATAAAACAAAAGGAAAGTCAAGATCAAAACAAGAAAGTATAAAAAGAACAACAAAATTTGAGAGAAAACATAACCAAAAGTCCAACGAACAAATTACAAGTCAACCGATAAACACAACCAAAACACCGAACCGAGAAAGCCCGAAGAACGACAAAAACGAAACAAAATCCTAGACCATCACAAAGAACCTGAAACACAACCAAAAACACAATCAACAGCAAGGAAAGAAAACCTAAACCGCCAGAAAGAACATAAAACCGAAAAGTACAACAAAGAAAAACCAAAGTCCATATAAAACAAACGAAATAATATAACAAACAGACATTTAATTCTATGACATAAACCTAAAATTTCATAATTCAAAGTCATAAAAATATAACATAAACGAACTTCATCATAATAAAGACAAGAAAAAATATAACCAAGATATAGTTTGTTCTAAACCAGAACCAACAAATTTATAAAATAAACCCCAAACCCACTGAAATACCCAAACACTAAACTACCGAACACAAAAAGAAAATACCCCCAACCAGCGATAACTCTGGCTGGAGGTATTCAATAAAATACCGACCCACTCAATAATATTGTAACAACCACGAAAGTTCCGACTCCAAAACACCTAACTTCAAAAGCATTTTTCGATACTTTTCTTCCCTTTTTATATCAACATCAGATTTCATATCCCTTCGGATTCTGTTAGGATTCAAATTTTCCACAAGGTCAGCTACCTTCACCATATGAGAAACCGGATTTTTCATGCAACCCACGACAAAATCCTCATAGGACTGATCCGATTTCCGAGTCAACAAGTCCAAAGCATCCAACACCAAAGGTTCAAGACCTCGAGAAGCCAGAAAGTCCAACGTAACCCATGTGTCCTCGATCAAATCGTGAGCAACTGCCGCTTTTTCAGCAGAAATCAGCAAATCCTCAGTTACCCCCGAGAACACAGGGAGCTTAGCTACCTTAGAACGAATAAGTAAAGATACCGACCAAGGATGCAAGATATACGATTTATTCGCCTTATCCACCTGACCTGCATGAGCCTCCAAAGCCAACTCCATTAAATCCCGAAGAAGCATGACCCCACCTCGAAAAAAAATAAGGACTTAGACAAGTCCCTTTCAAGAAACCAAGAACTTCTCCCTGATTAACCCCTCTATCTCCGACAACCGCTGAAACACCGTAGGAAACACCGGAGATTCACTCTTCATCAACCGATCCTTGAAATAGCAAAGGAAAGTTGGGACACTCATACCCCAACGATTCCTCACAAACAAACTATTACCCCGATCAATATACAGCTTCACCAAACAAGGTGAATAAATCTCAATCGCAAAAAAGATAAAGCTCTCACCAGAACCTGTATTCTCCAAATCCAAGTTTACCTTGTCCAATAGATAATGGATGGGTGAGAGATCGGTCTCCAAACCCTTGCCCCGCAATCTCGAACAAAGATAGAGGAAACTATTATACAAGTCATTCGTAAAATAGTCGGTGTTAATCCGATTCACCGCCGAGGAAATCAACATGGGATTTCCCGAAGCCAGAACATAAGACAAAGCTGAACGTCCGCCAGAGTCTTTCACAGACAAATCAGCTCCATGGTCGAGCAAAAAGCTCGCTACTTTGTACATTCGATACCGCAAAGAACGAACAAGCAAAGTCTCCCCAAAGATGTCCTTCTCATCAATGTGTTTCAAAACAGATCCCTCGTGCAATTTTGCCAAGATCCTATCCTCGACAGAATAAGGCAACTTTTTAGCTCCTAACATCTTTTTAATCAAGGGAAGACCTCCTTTAAATCATATCTATTATAGCAAATAAAATCCAGAAAGTCAACATAATATCCAGCAAACTACCACGAACTCGAAATAAAGAAACAAAAAATTGATCAAAAAGAAAAACCACACTCTCATTATATGAAAGTGTGGTCAAAATAAGAACAAGTTATCCAATTAGGAAACAGAAAAATCAACTCACCCGAGAGAAAGTACCCCCACTCCAATAAAGAAACGGGAACGCCTTCAAATCCCAATATTCCTGACTGGTCTTGGCCGACAAAATATCCCCGACAACCCCACGGCTAAAAGCGTCCATTAAAATGGACATCTTCTTCAACCTGTCATCCGTAGAAACATAAGCCTGATACAAGTCGTTCACTTCCGCCAGCAAATTGTCCCTATGAAGCAGAGCATCCGACAAAGAATAGAAAAGAAGCGGTCGAGAATTAATCGAAGGAATGCACAACTTCCCATCCGCAGACAAACAGTACCCCGAGAAGCCGTCTTGTCCATACACCAATCTTAATACATAACCCTGTTTCAAATAAAAATGCATTGACGGGAGCTTCCTTCTGAAATACACCTCCGGCTTTTGAACCCGTTTTGACAGACCCCGCTTTATAAAAACCGAAGTAGACATAAACGACACCTACCTAAATATATTTCTATAAGTATTTACCATTATAAAGAAAATATCCAATTTTGTCAAATAACTCCACCAAAAATATCCAAAAAGAAAAGACTACTCCTTTGGAGTAGCCTACAGATACGCCCTATTCACGGGAGCTTCATTCGAAAGTTTTAACAATTTCTGCAACCGTTCCTGCTCCTTACGTTCCTTCTCCAACTCCCGCATTTTCGCCCGTTCCGCCTTAGTGTAATTCCGAATGGTTGTCTCGGAATACCCCTTACCTGAACCTTGGGCGATTTCCTTCACCGTGCGACCTGCCAGAATCTCACGCCGCCATTGCCACACCAGACGCATATGTGGGACATTCGCCATCGCCACAACCTCCTTGGAAAATTTCACCTATTAAATATACTTTTAGGTAGAATTTCCACTCCCAATTTGAAAATAAAAACTACGAGAATATAAATAAACCATGGGATAGTAAACAAGGTTGTGACGCAAAAACAACAAAAAGACAACAAATATCCAATAAAAATATCTGAACATAAATAAAGGTGTCGGCATTTCCATGCCAACACCTTCAACCCTGCAGGATTTAAGCCATCTTTGGTGGGATATTACAGAGCATCCACCATCTTATCCAATGCGGCCAACAGAAGGATACGGTTCTTGATGCTTTCTCTCACCGAGAAGTCATTCAGACCCAAGGCTTCCAGAGCTTCTTCATTGAACTCAACCTCGCCGGAGCCATCCTCGGTTTCCCAAGCGATAAGCTCAACACCTTCGATGGTGCCCGTGCGCTCGATATCGATGTCCCGAGCCTTGATGATGCCCTCCCTGATATCCTCCACGCCAAACAGCCCTTGATCGTCACGAACCACGAAAGCCTCGTGCATATTGAAGGCTACCGCAACGGTAGAGCCATCCGCCGCACGGAAACCTTGAACCGCCCCGTCGAAACCCTTCTTGCTTAGAGAGATATAATCCCAACCAATATCCTTTGCCGCTTTCATTTCACCAGCCATGTCAAATAACACTCCTTCAAAGTAATTTTTAGGCTTTAACGATATCAAATATCGTTTGATGAGTTAGTAATAACTCTACAGAACCAGATTGAAAAGTAGAAAGTAATTCATAAGCCTTCCTAAGTTGAATGAATAATTCAGTCGAACCAGCACCAGCAACATCTGGATGATACCGCCTAGCTTTTTCCCGATACGCCCGCTTCAACTCCTCTTCAGAATACCCCTCACTTAGCCCCAAGAGCCTCAATGCTTGATCCCTTGTCAAATAACCTCCTCCTATTAGTATATGCTTTCACATTCTAAAATAACCATTTATTCAAAAGAACGGTCTAGCTTCAGGATACAGATCCACTTCTTCCTCTACCACATGCTTCAAAGCCTTTTCATTAACCCGCATTTTCCTGCCGAATCCCTCAACCCAAATAACCGGCTTACCAGCCAGCTTAATTGCAATATTATGTTCCAGCATACAACGATTGCAAACCGGACGGTTCCGCTTGTCCAAAAACAAAACCTCCAAGTAGACATAACGATTGGGATCTCCAACACCCTCAGTAACACTAAAAATATCCCTTACAGTACGTCGACAATAAGAACATTTCAAATGATCATGCGCCATAAACCACAACTCCTCCTAAACCCCTAAACGCTGAAGATAATCCTTTAAGATGCCATCCGATTGGAACAGTAAATCAATCAGAGCTTGATTCGATGGTAACTCGACCACCACCAAGTCCTCAGCCACAAAACCGAAACCAGAACTCCGATAAAGATTTACCCAATCCTTCCAGATTGCTACAACCTCATCGTACTCCCCGTACTTTAGACGAGTACCAAGGGATCTATCACACAGAAACGCAGGTCTACGTACCCCCGAGAGATAGACCGTTTGTTTATCCCTGAAAGATACCCGACTTAACTTCTCCGGGGAGATGCCGTAATCCAATAGAAAAGATGTCAAAACATCGCCTGACATTTCAACACCTCGAGCAACTTTTACCTACAATAAAGTAGCTCGAAGCGTAGATCCAAAAGAAAAAGCCATATTGAAGCAAATCCATATAAACAAACAAAAATGCGATCTGATACACTCAGACCGCATTTCCACCCTGCCTTAAAACCCACAGTTAAAAAGGCAAGATAATATCGACCCTAGTACCCCGTCCCTTCTTCAATCTGAAACGCAACTTACCACCATGCGCCTCTATTATCCCTTTAGACACAGTCAATCCCAAACCCGTTCCATTATCTTTCGTAGTAAAGAACGGCGTAGTAAGGCGAGTCAACTCTTCCTTCGTCATTCCACAGCCAGTATCGGTGATACGGAAAACCACTCGCCTGCGCTTGTCATCCACATTACAGTCCAAAACAACTTCGCCATCTTCCGATTCGATGGCATCAAAAGCATTCTGAATCAAATTCATAAAAACTTGCTTCATTTGATTGACATCTACGAAAATCACTTCAGACCCAGTCAAAGAATAATTCGACACAAGCCGAACCCCGCGCAATAAAGCCTGACTGCTCATAATCAACACGATTTCGTCCAAAAACTCCTTCAATTTCACCGGAACCTTTGAACTCACCCTGGGCTTAGACACCGCCACAAAGTCCGTCACCAGATTCTTGATTCTATTCAACTCCGAGTAAATCACATCGTAATAAGCATAGAACTTCGAAGGATCAGACAGAGACTTCACAATTTGAACAAACCCGATAATAGTCGTTAAAGGATTCCGAATCTCATGCGCCAAACCTGCCGCCAACCTACCCACGGTAGCCAGACGATCCAAAGAAATGATTTGTTCCTTCATCACATAAAAGTATGTAACGTCCTTAATTTGAACCAATAGTCCCAAGAACTCCTCAGTACACCCATCATCAAAAAGAGGTACAATATCCAGCGAAAGATATTTCATACCCCCGTCCGGCAAGCCTTTCAAGGCTACCTTCTTATTTCGGGTCTCCTTCTTATGTAGTAACGAGTTGGACAAAATTTTAGTAAATCCCTTAATACAAACATATTTTTGATTCAAAATACTATCTAGCTCCAACTCCAAGATGTCACTGACAGCTTGATTCGCCTTTCTTACATACCCCTCACTGTCGATGAAGATTACCCCGTTGCTTGAGACTTCCAGCACCCTATCCAACAACCACGAATCATCCACAACTTGACCAACTGCCTGAGAGACATTACAGTGAACCCTAGCACTGTCAGTACCAATCATTACAACAACCCCTCCACACAAATGCATAACTAAGCCAAATTATACCAAAATAATCCACAAAAGTCAATAAAAGTCCCACGGAATGTAGAAAATTGTAACAAGCACAAGAAAATTTATAAAAGATGTCAGAAAATCTTCTAACATATCCGAACAAAAAGAAAAGACCATGCAAAGCATGGTCCCAAACACCAACAGCATTAACGATTTCTTTTACCCCGCTTATTTGACTCAGTCCATTCGTCCATAGAAACCACATTACCCGAATTCGATTGTGCCGAATTCTGATTCTTGAAATAATGTCGATAGGCACTGTACCCCGCAAAAGCACCCATCAACCAACCCCACGGCCCAAACAAGCTCGCCGCTACCATAACCGCCTTAACCCCTAGAGTCCAACCAACCGCACTGGTAGCGATTCGAACAGGTCTCGAATTCCAAAGAGCCTGAATCCTTGAATCAGAAACCACATTCACCGGCAGTTTGAAGAAACTCCGCAAAGTCTCCTTAAACTCATAACCGCCACGACCATTATCGTCATATTGCTTAGCCGTAACCTCATCAGTGATTTGAACGCCTCCAATATCAATCAACTTAAGGGTACGGAACTTGCGGAACAAGACATCCCACGATTTCTTCGGAGGTATTCCCATCTCCCTCCTGACCCTACCTTCTGCCAACTGCGCATTCGCAATCCGCAAAACCATCAAATTTTTGAACCTATAAAGGTTTTCAAAATGGAATAACTCAGTTACGTCACCATTAGCTACCCTTTCTTTGATATCAAACGGCAGGGACTCTATAAAGTCCGGCGAGAAAGATGGTCTGAAAGCCACATTGTTGATAACAAGACCACTCCCTGTGATCTCCACACTTTCAATCCGATCATAATGATAGAAAACCCGTGCGATTTCATCCATCAAATACTTCGACATAACCCTGATGGAATTCATAGAACCTACAAGACTGTCCGCCTTCCTCCAAACCTCAAATGGATTTGAAGGAATCCTCATAGGTTCACGATAGACTTGGGCGTAACCATTAATCTGCGAAGGACTCTTATAGGAAGAAGCGTCCTGCACACCAGAAGCCCAAGATTGCTTAAAAGCATTATCAATATCTTGTTGAACCGAAACTCCACCACTAACCCGAGAAGGTCTTGGAGAAGTACCCCCTTGAGATTTCGGTGCGCGTGGTTGAGACTCCTCAAACCACGAACCGTCTCCCGGTTCAGCTTCCCCTCCGCCAAACTCATCTCCAAACTCGTCCGCAAATGCAATCTCATCCTCAGCCGCAACCTGCGAAGGAGCCGAACCTGCTCCTTTCGCCCTACCCTGATCAGCATTAACCGAAGAACTTGTAGTAGAAACGTTATCTTTCGACTCATCCAAATAAGGAGTAGGAGTGTAACCTCCAACAACGATTTCCTCTGTCGGATCGTAAGCCTCCGAAACTTGATCCTCGGAAAATACCCCTTGAAGTAAGGAACCCAAGGTATGGAAGGAATCAATGGAGCAGTCATAAATGTAATCCTCCACTGAAGAATAGCGAGACATTAACCCCGCTCGCTCCATGATAGCCTCCAGATACCTACGGCCCAAAACCATATTTTGAATGGCTTCTTCTCCCAACATTTTAGCAAATCCTTCAAAACCAGCACCCGGATGCAAACTACCATTAGGCGCAATCACATTCCAGACATCCGGTGGAAGGTTGCTCCGAAGCTCCTCGACGGATTTAGACCCGTTAGTGGCCTCATTCAACACCAAGTACGGTTTAAACACCGTAATTGCGCTTATATCCATTGGCTTCTGAGCCGTAGTCATCGCAAAATGACGACCGCCCTCAGCCGACACCCGACTCACAATAAGCTCATGCTTCTTGACTGCATCTGCACCAAGAGCATATTCACTATCCGTAGTACCTCGACCTAACATCTTGATAGAAAGGCGGGACATAATCGGGTTTTTAAGGATATTGAACGAACTACCACTCGTTACCCTCGGAGTTGCATAAGGATTCCAAGAAGTCGGTTGCATGGACTGGAACAACCAAACCGTAGAAACCCCACTCTTAGGCAACTGCGAGTTAATAACTGCCGGAAGACTTGCATCCAACTTCTCAGCCCATTCACCGACAGCCATATACCAATCAACTTCCCGCTTCTTCTCTCCCTCCGGCTTTTTCATTTTAACCGTGGAGACTAAGTCCTTCCAAGCATCCGCCATAGTCATTTGTACTGCAAACACTTCATCGAAGATAAAGAACGGACGCTTACCATCCAAGAACTTTTCACCCTTAGCTTGATAAGATGCCGCCAACATCATTAACTGAAGAACCTTCAAGTACATTAAAACCCCAAAAATTGAAGGGTTTTCCCGACGAATTCTTTCCGGTGCTCCACGACCCACAACATTACCAAACGGTTCAAAAGCATCCCAAACCGCAGGTTTAATACCGTGCGAAGTACCAACCTTCATCAAAACTTCCGACATATCCGGCTTACCGTCGAGATAAATCAACGGAGAACCCTCAGACAGAATGGTTCCAAGCATATTCAGAGTCAATACCCCTTTGCCGGAGCGTTGACCCGCACCAACCAAAATAATACAAGCATTTTGACGATCCAAATTGATGGTCAAGATCTTACCCGAAGTATCCTGCCCCAAAATCATATTCCTCAGGCTAGGTCTCCTACCTCGAGACAACAAGCTCTGCACCGCTTCATAAGCAAACAGCGGACGACCATTAAATGCCGCCATATTAAAGACCAGAATATGCTCAAGTACCCCCGATTGGAGAACTTGGGTATGGTAAGGTTGTCCTATACCATTCATAATGGCACTTTTCACTGCTTCATAACGGTGCAGATAGGTTCTTGCATCAAACTTCATACCACCGATATAAGCTCTGAGCTTAAGAGCAGATCGATGGTCGAACTCCGAAATAATGATACAGGTAGTTAAAGCATTTACAATGAAATCAAGCGACCGACCAGCATCACGGTTTCTTTTAATATTCTCACGAACTTCCATCCTCAGATGACCCGCGAATTTGTCCCAATTATCTAGCTTGGTATCCCCAAGAATACCGTAAATATTGCCCAGATGGAACTCAGGATAATAAGTTACATTATCCTTGAAGGAAACTTCCCTCAACTTGGAAGCCTCCAAACCACTTCTGACTGGTCCCTGACGTAACTTCGCTCCTGCCAAACTTGCAAAGAGCTTATACAAATTAGCCAAGGACTCCTGCTTCCAAATCTTAGCCCGATTATCCTTATCTAAGATCAATACCCCTTCTTGCACCAAAATACCAAAGGGAACCTTCAACTCAAACCCAACTTCGTACAAATCCTTATAAACAGCCATTACCCGGTCCGTGGCCGAATCCAACTCAGGATCAGGTAAATCCAATTGAATTTCCAAGTCAGAAGGGGCCGATTCTACCTCACTAGCCGATTCCGAACTCGGACGATCAACATCTTCCACTTCCGGGGTTTCGACCAAAGGTGCCAGAGCCTGTCCGAGCAACTTAATGAGGACAGTACGATTATGCACCAAAGTCGAACCAGATACCCGATTCGTCAACTTCGGATATAACGCCACCAACAACTCCGAATAGAGTTTATCCTCCTCACCAAACGAAAGGATCAAATCATCAAAATTAACCCCCTCCGATTGGCAAAGGGAGCGCAAACCCTCTTCGAAAAGCTGTTGTCGTAACATCGGATCAGGCAAATTATTCTCCTCTTGATACGTCCGAACCAGATAAACCAACTTATCCAGATCAGACAAACCCTCCAAAGCAGACAAATCGACCTCTTCGGAGTCTCCAACAGACTCTTCCTCATCCGATTCTAAACCATACCCCGAATACTCCTCTTCGTCCTCAGAGTCGTCCATTACATACTCCTCATCCTCATCAGGGCCGAACCCATCGTTATCCATATCGAACTCATCTTCGTCGAAAGATTCCTCTTGATTCGGATACCCCTTCGAATTTAAATCGCTTGCCATACCTATCCCTCCCTTAGTCCTTACCTGAACCCCAAGACGCTAACCATTACGTTTTAGCTACAGTAGCCAAAGCCTGAAGAACTTTAGTTGCTTCTCTATAACGAGAACCCAACTTAAACTGTTCTTCTAAAACCTCTACCGCCGAAATATCATCAAAGACCTGCTTTGCAACCCCATCTTCATAGAAAGTATTACAAAACCTGATGATTGAACGAGTGTATACCACCGAAGGTAAGTGGCTCCGAATCATATCGTAAAAGAAAGATGCGTACTTCGGTGTATTTCGAGATAAATATTGCACCAAAGCAAGGTAAACAATATTTACCTCCGTCCGCAAAAGCGTAACTACCAAATTTTCTAGACTATCCAGACTGACAACAAAATCAAGTTTGTTGCTGTCACGTTTATACTCTTCCTCTCCAACCAAAACCGAGTCAAACAGAAGATTTCGGAAATCCAAAATCAACTGTGCCAGCTCCGAAGTACCCCCCAGTTGGGGAATCAGGGACACTAACTTATCGTAATCAATCGACCTCGCCACCGTTACCAAATCCGTTTCATTCGAACCTCCAAGCCCATACTTCAACACATGCTTAAAGGCTCGATACTGCGACTTATCCTGCAACACATTCGACCATTCACTCTTGCTTACCAACGATGAATCCTTAAAAACCTGATGGCTCGAATTCACCAAAGAGAAGAAGCAAGTCAGAGCATCCTTCAAGCGGGCTTCCCTTTTCTCCAAAGCCTCGGTGTAACGAGACAGTTGGGCCTGATAAGCCTTCTCACTTTTGACTTCCTTCTCCTTCATTTGACGAACCGCATCAAAATACTCCGCCAAAACCGTACCGTCCATATGATAGTAGTTCGGACGGAGCAAGCTACCCGACCACCAATCATCCACATGCGGTTCCAGCAATACCTCTAAGGCAAATTTGTCACTATCAGGACTGGATTTCAACACATCCAGCAGAAGATTCCCCTTACCCCTCGATTGGTTCATCAAGTACATGAGCGTTTGTTCATTCATTCGAATCTTCGAAATATGCCGCAACCGAGGGAAACGAAAAGCCAAACGAACATTTCCCGATTCCAAAACCGAGAAATTCAAATCCGCCCGCAACACACGCTCGGGATAGTCATTTACCAAGAAGTAGATCTCCTCTACACAGGAAAGCACCCGAACATCCACTAAAGAAGCAAGAACCGACTTATACTTTGCCGGATCAGTACTCAACAAAACCAGATCCTCATTAATCGCCTTCCGTACATCGATCCGGTCATACAAACGAGGAACTTTCTTTGAGGTGACAAAATATTGAATGTAGACATAAGGAAGTCCAAAAACAATCCGTCGAATATTATTCGGTGACCACTCATAGATCAACTCCGGCTCATCATTCACACCCGAAAACTTCGGCGTAGTTCTATGAACAACCGGAGGTACACCCTTAAACAGCTTATCAACAATTGCTCCATAGCGATGCATTACCGACACCCCTTTCAAAGGCTAAGAAATATAGAAAAAAGTGTGGGTAATTACCCACACTCCATAAAACGTGTGACCAAAAGCCGGAACCCTCTCCGACAAACACAAAAATACTCCAAGACCGAGATTGTAAGATTTAAACCAATTGAGAAACCAAAACACAACCCCTCCATTACACCGCAATACGTGAAGCCAACTGCACAATATACTGACGATTATAAGGCTCCGCCACCCGACTATTCTCAATAGCATGGTGTAAAGCTCGACAAAAAGCCATACCCCGATCCGATAGACCTAACATTGCTCTATCAGGTGTAAAGTTAAGCAACCCTAACTTTTCCAAAGTCTTAGCCGACTGCACTGAATACCCGTGATCTTTGAAAAACTGGACGCTCATAACTCCAACCGAATAGATAAACATCAGCAACTCAATTTGAGAATACCGCAGACGCATGACAATCACCCCGTAACCTTATTACTCAATTTACCCGATAATGCAACCATAAATTCTCCTAAAGAAAAGAGATTCGCAAAGAACCCTTAAACTCAAAACCCAAAATAAAAGGACACTCCAAACCTGTATAGGAGTATCCTATGGAGATATAGATCGAGCTAACTTGTCAATACGCTTATTGAACGATAAATTCTCGGGGTTAGGCTTCTTCCTATGCAAATCCTGCAACTTCTTGATGACTTCCGTCCCCTTATTCGTAATCTCCACTTCCAGTACCCCTTCCAAGGGTCGCTTAACAAAGCGTACAAACTCCTTATCCCGTAAGGCAAAAAGGGCTATGACTGAATACCCCTTCATTGTTAAGGATCGGTACGTCATTTTTCCCTCCGATTGGAGCCGCACCAAAATATCATACTGCGCTTTAGAGAAGTACACCTAACCCACCAACTTTCCATTAAGGAAGATTATCTCCCTTAATTCGATACTCTGGCGTAGTCAGTTTGGACTTATCACCCTTTACATAAGGCTTCACCCAACCAATCTTCCCGCTTTTATATCTGCGATAATGCCCACGAACCAACCAAGCATCGGTATGCCGCTGAAACTCCTTTTTCCCGGCAGGAAGCCTATCAAAAATAGAAAGATCTTTAATCTCGTAGACGTAAGAAGGAACGTAACGAACGGATTTCTTGCCCTTTTTGTCCCTTACTTTAACCTTGGGAACTTGAACCTGCCGTTCATCAACAACCTCTTTTACGGTACGGAAATGCAATATAAAATGAACAATTGCCAAAAAGATATCCGTGGTTTGTAATAACTGATCCCGAAGATGAGTAAACTCATCCCTACAAGTGATCCTAAATTGGGGCTGACCGTTCACTATCACAGGTTTGTGATCCAACTTCCATACCCCAAACGGAGAGGGTCGATTCTCCAAATACAAAGATATCAGAATACCATCTTCCTTAGAAGCAAATACCATGAAAACGACAGGAACACCCGGAACTCCATCATTCTTTAACACAACCACCCCTGATGGAAAGGGAACCCGATACTCCTCCTGCTGAACTCGTCGCCAATTACTCGTCCACCAATGAAGAATTCTTTCTTCTTGATGTGAAGCGACAATAATTCTTGGCAGATGAGCAAACTTCTCCGGTATTTTCATAAATATCCTCCTCAATTAAGTCTTTTGGCAAGTCGGACAATAGAATGTGGCCCGACCACTAATCTCCGTCCAAATAATATCCGAACTGCAGACCTTACAAGAAGACTGATTATAAACCATCAAATGCTCTTGAAACGAACCAGAAGCCCCAAGAGCATTGACATAATCCTTAATAGAAGTACCCCCTAATTCTACGGACAACGCCATAGCATCCTTGGCATGATTCAAAACCATCAGCAACTCTTCATCCGAAAGGCTAGAAACTTGCCGGAAAGGATTTACCCCTGCCTTAAAGCAGGCTTCATTCGCATAAATATTCCCAATACCGGCTACCACCCGCTGATCCAATAAAACATCCTTTATTGGCTTGAAAGCATACGTCCTCCGACGGATATTACTCAAGAACCAGGCAGGAGCATTCTCATCAAACGGTTCCGGTCCCATCTCCCTTAACAGCTTGAGATGACTCAACTCTGGTTGACGATAATCCCCGTAATTCAAGGTATAATCGTCCACCACCCGCAAACTACCAAAACGCCGATAGTCCGAATAGAACAAAATCGAATGATCGTCCAAATGAAACTCCACAAAGATGTGATTCGTGATGGTTGGAGAAAACTTACTATACTCATCCCGATGGAAGATATGCAACAACGCCCCCGTCATACCAAGATGCACGATGAAATCCTCCAGAACCTCCGAGGGCTTCACCATATCAAAAATCAGAAACTTTCCTCGGCGTTGAATAGCCTCAAACCGACGACCAACAAGCCGAGAAACAAAATCGTCAAGACGATTATACTTAATGACTATATCATTATGTACATCAATTCGTTCGATAGTTCGACCCAAAATTCTAGGCTCCAACGAACGCTTCACATTTTCAACTTCAGGCAACTCTGGCATAAGAAAACCTCCTAAGCTCACATTTAAGAAAGTCCAATATAATTGGCATAATTATATAAATTACATCCTAAATAAACTTAGAGAAACAAAATAAAATCGGGAGTCGATTTAACTCCCGATTTCAGTCCTCAAAATATCCTTAATATCCAAGGGATTAACCGGAATCAACAGAATAGAAGTCTCCTCCACAGCTCCCGTATTGTTCTCTAATGAATTACCCCCATTTTCAGGGAGCTTAGCCAAGGAATCCAGTCGAGACAGGAAATACTCCGCATGATAACGTAAATCTCGACTGCGGAACTCAAACTGATCCGCCAAACCATCCAAACGATCCTTATCCTTTGCATTAACTGCATCCAAAATATGACCATAATACCGCATCAAGTCCTCAACTACCAAACCAACCTTGAATGCCGCCAAATACCCCTCAGCCAGCAACTGGTCACTACGATCAAGGAACTCGTAATTAACTGCCCGTAGCTCTTTCAAAACCCTACGATGCTGATCATCCGCCACTAAATAAAATTCATATAAGCCTTCGGCTGAGCCAGAAGCCTTCATCTTCTCCAAATTTTCCTTGATAGTCCCAAACACATCTTCATAATACTCCCGATAACCGTACAGATCCTGATAGGAATAAGTCCGTCCTACCGTCAAAGTTTTTTCATCTGCATCATAAACAAACTCATCTCGGGAGATTTGATTGATCAAATCCAAAGGCAGATAAAGAATATCATGAAACTTGATAGGGAGAAAATGCGGCTTCAAACTACTACCATAAGGTACAATGTCCAAATCTTGAATGACCTCCACCGCACTTTCATCCTCAACCTCAGTCTTGCAAGCCGTCACCAAACAAGCAAACAAAAGGAACAAAACTCCCAACAAAAAAGATTTCCTAGTAAAAGACATCTACAACGTATCCTCCTTAAAACCGAAATACCCCGATGATTAGAGTTGCTTACTGATGGCTTTCGTTCGGGAAAACAAGACCTCGTAACGCTTCAACATCCGCTTGTAAGACTTGAATCTAAGGAACACAAATCTCCAATAAAGCGAAAGACCAAACGCAAGACCGAAACCTTCAAGGAACTTGACCCAATTTAGATCTTTGGCGAATAAATAGTTAGCTACCTTTTGCCAACGCTCCCTACCTTTTTCCCGCCAAACCTCATCTTCTACAACTCCCCTAAACTGTTCCTCGGAAGCACGCGTAAGAGTTGAAGATTCCTGCACTTCGACTACATCTTGAACCAAGGGCTCTTCAACCTCCGGTTGAACAGGAGTAGGAACGCTCTCATTCACACCCATAGAATCACTGCTTGAAACAATAGCACTATCCGTACCATAAGCAGATTGAGCCTCCTTAATCGCCTCCTCCTCCTGTATAACCTCCGCAGAATCTATAATATTCCTAGCGGTTGAAATAATAAGAATAGGTAAAACGCAGAAAACACTGAGTATAAAGAAAATTGAAACCATCGCAAGAGCAGAATCAATCCTATCCAAAGAAAACCCTCCCTACACCCCTAAAACCATCCAATATTAAATTAATCATGCAAACTCAAGGAACGGGATACCAACTTACCCTCGTTGGTATACCCCTCCTTGTATCGGAACCGTATCATTTGACCTACCTTAATTTGCTCATACTGAGTATCACTAGATAATTTGATCTCGTCCCGGAAACCATCATACTCCACCTCAATACTCCAATCTGAGGTAGAAACCTTGGGTTTACCCCGTACCAACATTTCCGTGACCATATGACTCTTGCTGATTACCTCAGCGTCAACTAGCTTAGACTCATAGTAATCAGCATAACCAGATAACAAAGTCAATGAAAAACAACATAAACACAGAAAAAGTAAAATTCTTCTCGCTCTATCACCTCATTTCCCTCTAATTTAAAAGAGAAACTTATTACCCTACTTCCGCTGTTCGATCAAGATTTTGAATCCTTTTCCGATTCAAATCGGCATAATAGTTGCCCTCATAAGGTGTAACTGTCGAAATTTTCCCATTCTTAACAACCTCATATTGCTTTCCGATGTCCAGACCATACTCAACAATAACAAACTGGAACCGATGCGAAATAGCCAGCATCAAGTCCCGAACCAGAGCCTTGGCATCGGGATGCAGACCGTTCAGCAACTCGTCCATGACCAGAATAGGACGACCCTTCCGAGCGTCAATAAACGCAACCGTGAACAAGAAAGAGATAACCTGTGCAAGCCCAGAACCACTTTGCTTGAACGTTCGAACCTTCCGGTCATACCCCGTCTCCAAGATTACCTTGAAGTGTGGGTAACGATTCTGATACATCACATGCTCGATTTTGATCATCCGAGGATCGTCAGGGAAAATAACCGCCAGAGCCTTATTGATTACCCCCGTAATCACATCAAGGGTACGCTTGATATTGTTGTCGGCCACATTTCCAATCAACTGGCTCGCCCGAATATACCGATCCAACAGATCCGACTTTTCCTGAATCTCCTTATCCAACAAGGAAATACGCTCTTGTAAATCCATCTTCGTCCGTTTCCGCTCTTCCTGAGCCGCTAACAGGTTGCTTGCCTTCTGCAATAAAGTGTCCACGTGACCAAGATCCAACATAGCATTCGATGCTTGCATGTCATAACCCCCTACTTGGATTGAAAATAGTCGTACAAAATAGAAACTAGAATCAAAATAGAGAAAATCACCATAACAACCCTAACTGTAACTTTATAGACTTCCTCCTCAAACTGAGAAGGACTAGAAGAATCCTTAGAAGCATCTTCACCGCCGGATTTAACCGGAATATCCTCACAAATACCCCCTACACCACTTGTAAGACCCACTACCTCCTTTTGCAAATTCACACTATCCTTCTCAGACAAAGAGAGACCCTCCAATAAAAGGAGATCCATAACAAGAGTACTCTATATAAAAAACCTCAAACAAAAAATGACAAAAGAAAAGGAACTCCAACAAGAAGTTCCTTTCCCTAAGATGTTTCAAAACACTCACTTTTAATAGTACTCTCAAAAATCATTGACTCACTCAATAGAGTTGGTACTCACTCTATTATTGATTCACTTAAACACTCAGTGTGTATGGTACTCTCGATTATTTTGGTTCACTCGCTCCTATTGGTACTCTCAATTAATCTGGCTCACTCTTCCCAAAAGGTACTCTCATCAAATTTGATTCACTCGCTCCCGTTGGTACTCTCAATTAATCTGGTTCACTCTTCCCAAAAGGTACTCTCATCAAATTTGGTTCATTCGTATTATATGATACTCTCTTCAAGTGTGGTTTACTTAAACACTCGCTTGCGCGTGGTACTCTCATTAAATTTGGTTCACTCTCTAACAATGGTACTCTCAAGTGTTCTGGTTCACTCTTCCCAAAAGGTACTCTCATCAAATTTGGTTCATTCGTATTATATGATACTCTCTTCAAGTGTGGTTTACTTAAACACTCGCTGCGTATGGTACTCTCTATTTTTTTGGTTCACTTAAACTAAATGGAACTCTCGCAAAAATAGATTATTTCAACAACACACCAAAATGGTTAACCCAAATAATTAAGCATTAAAATTTGGAACCGGAATCATATGAGCATGTCCAAGTTGAGCAATTGCAAAAGGCTTCGGTGGTTGCTCACCAAAACGGGTCACATACGCCACATGGTGCCAGTGCGACAAGAAAATCTTGACCGCATACCGTTTCGCCCGAGCATGAATATGCGCCGGAGGAAGCTTTCCCTCGGAATAATACTTATACGCCTCGGTATCCTTTCCAATATTTCTTGCCCGCAAAATTTCAGCGGCTTGTTCCGCATAAGCTCCCTGCTCATTCTTCTCTATTTCATATTGTTTACGCGCAAGATACAGCTTCCCGTAAACATCATCCTCATGATTAGAAACCTTCACGAAAGATTCCCCAATCTTCCAGCAGAGAACCTTCAAGTCATTACTCCAAGGTCGGAGTTGTCCCTTACCCCATTTGGCTTCGGGATTCAAACCAGCAAACGACCAAATATGACCCGCTGTTGGAGCCTTTTCAATATCTATGTACGCCAAAAGTCCAGCCGAAATCACAGGTCCAATACCCACAATCGATTTTGACCATGCGCCTACCGGATCATTATCCGTCCATTTATCAAGAGCGCGTTTAATTTGACCCTCCAAAGTCTTCATTTGATCAGCCAACCAAGTAATAACTTCATTAGGCCGATTAGACTTTTCCAATTGATACCCCTGCAAGGTAGCCGACTTACGGTAATCCTGAATTTGATAATAGGACTTAACCAAGTAGGAAGCCTCCGATTTAGACATCGAACCTAAAACTTCCTTTAAGTCCTTTTGAAGTTTTAACACCCCATCGAGTCCGATAATAACATCCTTCTTAGCCGTAGAAGTTCTAGCCAATGAAACCATCCTCCATAAATACATTTTCTAGAGTTACTTCAGTTTCCATAATAACTAAAATATTTGTTTTTGTCAATAGGTTCTCCAATACTTTTTGAAAAACTCACGAAAAATAAGCAAAAATTCAAGATAACTGAAATAAAGAAAAGAAAGTTAGCCGATGAAATATTCCATTAGCTAACTTTCTAAACGAGATTTAGATGAACCTCTAAACATCAATATCAGCACCAGCAAAAGCATGATTGACGAAAGTCCATTAACAGTTATAGGATGACCCATATTATTAGCTTCCAGTACACCTGAATCGACCAATGTTAGATAGACCCCGATAACCTCTTTCTCATCAACACTTCTTATCAGCCTAGAGACGAACTTCTCATTACCCCGTACAGCTTCTTCAATTGTAGAAGTACCCCCAACTCCCTCTCGTAAGGCTCCGGTAAACTCATCCGGGTTGAAATTCACAATACCTGTACCAAACTCATAGAACTCTCCATTCTTATTCACGACAACCCCGAAAGGTTTCCCTTCAAAAGACCGGACAACCGAATGTACCTGACCACCAGTCAACTGCCTATTGTCCAGCTTTGAATAAGAATCCTCACTACATCCCGTGACGATAAGTGGAATACCCGCCAGAACAAGAACAATTAATTTCCTCATTTTGATTTCCCTTTCACAAGATGATACTTAGTGTAAACTGGATTAAGATTTATACTGCCAAAAGGAAATCAGTCCGACAGAACTATAACCAATGAAACGTCCAACCAGTCACTAACCCTATCACCCTCAGAATACTTCACTCGAATCTCCCTACCGTCATTACGAATATCCACTACAATACCTGACTCTCCAGTATCCCTGAACTTAACAACTTTATGAAAAAGATCACTTTCCTTCATACCCATCAACCTCAAATATTACCCCCGAAGGGCTAGCCATTGTCCCAAGCTCGAATTTACCAACTCCTCACTCGAACCCTGCAAATAAAACCGATAAGTCTTATGCCGATAGAGCGAAAATTTTCCCAGTTCTTTTACTTCCACCGATAAAAAACCATCTCATGACCAGACTTAGAAACCAATTTTACCGCCGTAATGTCAGATAAGTTAACCACTCTCGTCTTCGAAGAGTAGGGTAACATGAAAACAATTCGATCCTCATAAATAAGGTACAAAATTGAACTCCATTACGGATACCCCCTAATAGGTTTGTAATTCACGCCGAACTTGCATTAGAATATGACCTAATTTATTCAACCCAACACCGTTCGCATCCACACCCCAATACCGGTCTCCCCATGTATTTCCCTCTTCCAAATACACATATCCAGTAGCCAGTAACTTTGCCCTAAGATCAGGATTTTGTTCAAACTTAGCCTTTACAACCTCATACATGATCTGATCCTTTACCCTATCCCAATCAGGACGCAAATTTACCCTTCGACCTAATCGCTTAGCCTCACTCGGAAGTAAATTCGCAAAAAGCAACTGCTCCTCTTTAGAAAAAACCTTTTGTGCTTGAAAAGCCGCTTCCGCATTCAAGTAGGTTACCTCATTATAAGTAAGCTGTGCCGGATAAAAATTGCTTAAGAAATAATACTTCCCACGAAAAGAGTCAATCTTAGGCATAAAATCTACCCCTAAACATAAGTATTACGAGCGATACAAACAATGAAGGGACGCTACCACCGCAAAAGAAACCGTAAGCTCAAACCCCACATTCACCACTGGATTAAGTAACCAAAACAAAAACTCCCGCACCTTATTCCGCATACCCAACCACCCCACTACTAAAAATTTCTAAAAAGAACGTAAAATATTATAAGAAAAGGGATGTACGCCCGTACATCCCTCTCGCCAGCAAGCGTATCAACCCCAAGCAAAATCCACTTTGGCAGGTGACAAATTCATCATCTTGGTCACCCACATCTTGGTATTGTCGGAGCAAGCCATCGTGATATGCCCCTTATCATTCAGACCAAAGTAGAAATAAACACTGACATCAAAGAAAGACGCATGACTGAAAATCATACTACTCAACAGATCCGCCCGAATGCTGAAGGAAAACGTTCCCGCACCCTTCGCACCCCGAACCGGAATGTCCTGCGTCATGGTCTTCGATACCACCCGCATCGAACCAACTGCATCGCCCGATTCCGTCGATTCGATATTAACCTCCACATAAGCGGCATCCCCACTCAGGCTCATCCGCTTCAAGACGTCAATGAAATACTCCTTGTCCACGATTACCCCGTTATCGGGAAGGGTGACGAAGTTGGTAATATCGAAGGCCCGGCTCATATCTGCACACTTAATCACCGCAACCGAATCGTTCACCTTGAACGTGAGGATTACCCCACCGTTCCCGAAAGGTTCCTTATGGAAGGTGAACACTTGCGCTTGCGAGATAAAGTTCTTCAGGAAGTTGACCACACTATTCTTAAGTCTAAACCCCCGAAGCGGCTCCGGCAACTTATTCGGCATGATCGCGGTGTATGGAGAAAGTACCGTGTAGATATATTCATCCCCAAACATCATGTTGCTGGTGCTTTCCCTTGTCTCCTTCGCAATAGTCGGAAGGAGAGAGAGGATGTACACCAAAAGGGTATCCGACTCGATGTCCGTCCCCTGGATATCCATACTCACCTTTTGCACTTCATTTTTCACGATATCCTTCACACGGGGTTTGGACACCCTAAACTTACTGGTTTGATAGAACTTCTCCGCAAACTCAATCTCCTCATCGATAGGAGCTTCCTTGATATGCAGAACCGCCTCAGTGTCCCGCACATGCAATTCAACCCCCTCAACCTTGGTACGTTTCAGACCCTTGAAGGAGTTGACCACATCCGAAAGCTCCTTCGCTTTCAGTTGGAACAAGGACTCGGTCGACTCCCCTTCAGGAAGCTCGACCGTAGCATCCGTCAAAGTGACGTTGATGATATCACTGCTGAAGCCCGCAACATAAACCTTGCCATCTCTCACATGAAAGATGACATTCTTCAGATCTTCCGGCACTGACTTATCCGAGATAACCCCGGATACCGTCTCAATCCCTTTATCCAAGGTTTCAAACGACATACGAATAATCATTCTTCAATACCCCCTCATTAGTTACCAAACTTGGGGCTTCCGCCACCAAGAATCGACTTGAAGTTATTGTTGATGGTCTGCTGAACATTCGCACCCGCATTCGGAATCCCCCAACCTTTCGGGGTAAACGGACGTTCACTCGGATCTTCCTCCGAATTATCCGACTGTTGCACTTGCGGAGCCGATTGTCCCGCTTGTCCCACTTGCTGACCAATCGAAGGATTCATCGGTCGACCACCTTGCGGTTGAGCGAAACCACCGAATACTCCCACAGTCGGAGCCGCTTGTTGTCCCTGCACCATAGATGCCGCCGATGCGACGCCTCCTTGAGGTGGCGTTTGTACCCCAAACATTACATTCGGCTGACCAAACTGCGGTTGAGCTTGAACCTGTGGTTGTGGTTGAGCTTGAACCTGTGGTTGCACTTGCGGTTGAACCTGCGGTTGAGCTTGCGGTTGTGAAGATGCAGATGCCGCCGAAGCCGTTCCCGTATCGGGGATCACCGCCGCAGGAGCGTTATTCCTATACTCTCCCGATTCAATCGAGAGAATCAGAGAATTGAGCTTTTCATACTCCGCCTCCAGCTTGGCCTTTACTGCATCATATTCCTGCTGAAGGTTGGTGTCGTCAAGCTCCACCCCGTACTTCTGCTTATACAACAAAACTGCCTTCTCATAAGCCGTTCTCGCAGCTTCCTGCTGACCGAGCAAACGCTCCCGAGTCGAGTTGAGAGACTTCGCCTTTTGATTGAGTTGCTCAATCATTTGAACATTGATTGTCATTACTTCAGCTCTCCTTCCACCATTTCGATATACTGCAAAGCCAAATCTACGGCTTCCTTATCAATACCGCCAAGCTTTTTGATCTGAGTCTTATAATCAGACTCGCCCAACAGATTATAATTTTTCAACTCTTCCAAGATAGCCGAAAGCTGTTGAATATCGATAATCGGTGCATCCGAAACCGATTCTTCCTCTTCCGTAGAAACGTCCTCGTAAGTAAGTTGGAAAACCTCTTCCACCGGACGCAACTTATACTCCACCAGCTTAAAGTTCACATCATCCGTTGCGGTGGTTTCCAGAATTACCCCGTAACACTTGTCCCATAGATCTCGCTCGTACTTCGGACGGGTTCCATTCCCCGGATAGAACAGTTGTACCGTCTTATCCTTAATGGAGGTTTCCACCAAGCGAATCGAAGGGTTATGGATATGTCCCGAGATCACGAAATCTACCCCATAGAGGTTGTCCAAGGAGGACAATTCAACCCCGTCATTACCCCCTCGGAACCACGTGGTGATCCCCTCGATCTGCAGGTTAGCATGCATGACCGCTACATTATACTTGGACGAATCAATGTCGACCGCCCGCTTATGATCCCCATAGTCAATCAGGTGAAAACGGACAGCTCCTACATCCACAAAAGGAACCCGCTTCAACAGACCCAAAGAAACGAGCAGTTGAAAGTCCGTCAACTTATGGGAAATATCATGGTTTCCCAAAACAGAGTATACATTCCCATTGGTCATTTGATTCCAAACTTGAAAAACTTTCATCACATACAATAGGGAATCCCTACTCTGCAAGTTCTTTTCCGTAGTCCGACCGAACAAGTCCCCCGTAAGGATAAGATGTGTAATCTTGTAGACCTTGATGGTCTCAGTAATTTTCTCCAGAAACTCAATGCAGTCCCGGAAATAATCCACATGCCGACCTGAATACTTATCCGACAAATGCAAATCTGCAACTACCAAACCCCGAGCTTTTACAGGTTGGGAAGAATCCAACCCTACTGCTGATGCCTCTACAACCAATATTCACACCCCCAACATTCCTATATAAAGAAGATCAGCCATAACCTCAAAAACCTTAAAGTTAAGCCATACCAGACTTCATATCCTTAAGAAAAATCAAAAGTCGCTCAATCATTACCAAAAACATACGATAAGATGGGTACAACGCCAGTAACCCATCTCTTACCGATAAAATCGCATAACAAACCGAATATAAAGAACCCAAAGCCTCAAGTAAAATACCCCGATTGGAGATAGCTGAATCAAGACCAACCACCTTGGAAATACCCCTAGCTGGGTCGAGAAGATGGTGAATAAACCGATGATTCAAATCGCCTACGGGAGATAACTTAAAGTCCGTTATCATCCCGCTGAGTGAGTAAGTCAACATAATGACATCCGAGACAAGTATCTGACCCTTCCGAACCAAAACATCATCGCTCAAAGATTCCAAGCTCTCCATAAAAAATCGGTAACCATCAGAGGAAGAACAGACCCGCAGGGCAGACGTAAAATCTTCCATTAGAGCATTGTAAACTTGCCTACCCTGAACAATGGTCTTATCCAGAGTTTCCTTCAGACCCATTAAACTTTCATGCTCACGAACCAATTGTTCGTAATGCCTACGACTAACCCACACAAAGACAACTCCTTAATGCTGCAAAATTGGAACATCCAAAATTGTCAGCATATTATCAATGGTATCCAAAAGATCCTGATACCGAGAATCCATCTCCAACAAGACATCAGACATATCCTTCAAGGATAATAGAAGTTCAACCAGATCCAGCAGGAGCTTTCGCAAATCAACCTTACCGTCTTCCATTACCCCCAAGGGTATATACTGCACTCGACTGGATAGGTCATAAATGACCCGCAGATTAAAATCTGCCGGAATGGTAACATGAGTGCTACTCGAAAACGAACTCAGATACTGAATCAAAGCAAAAGAGGACATATAGAAACGATACGCCAACAGCAACAAATCCCTACTATTAAGGGAAGCCAGCTTCCCATCCAACCGAGCAAAATAATCCACATATTGCGGATTATCCTTAATGGTAGTCAAACGTTCAAAGTAATACGAGAAAACTGCCTCCCGAAACAACATCGGGGAAACTTTATCCTTATTGGAGCCTTTACCCCATAAACGAAAGGCTGAAGTACTTTCGCCCGCCTTGGTATCCCTTTCATCTTTACGCAACCGTTTGAAGAAATTCATTAGACCGCCACCGCTCCACAGTTTTTGCAAATCTTAAACCCATATTGCTTCGACAACGACTCCAACTCACCCCGGACTTGCTCGTACTCCGCCGAAACTTGATTCAGAGAATTCGTGGTTTCCAAATACGAGTTATAGAGACGTCCGATTTCCATGATCTCATTGAAACGAGAAACATCAATCGTAGGCAACGCCGGAGGAATATCAACATCCAGAGACTTCCGAAGCTGAATAATCTCCTCCAAAAGTTGCAACCTCGAAACATCGATAAGCGGACACGCATCATAAATCGGAATATCCAGAGACTTCCTAAGCTCCAACAGATTCTCGATATCCCGAAATTGATCTGTATCAATCAACGGCAATTCGTCATACACCACAAAGGCGTCCAAAATCGCCTTTTGACTTTGAATCGAGTATAAATACTCAAAACGCTTCTTCGTATCTGCCAAATTTTCCGCATTTTCCTTAACCTGAGCTACCAGATCATCCCCTAAGACTACCAGATGCGTCAACTCATTTTTCAAAGTCTGACTACTGGTAGACAAAGCCGCTAACTCCGATTGCAAAGTATTTCGGTCTTTGTTCAAGCGATTAACCGACTCCGCCAGAATATCCGCTCGAAGCACGGTATTGATGATCTTATAGTTATCTCCACCGGTAGTATTGATCAGAAACAGACGATCTGTATTTCGACGGACATTCAGCTTTTCTCCCGTAATTTCATCCTCGATTACCCCCAAATATTTACGAATGACATCGGGGATATCCGAAAGGGCGGCGATCCCGTCCTCCAGACGGTTCGAGAACACCACATTCCCGTTCTTATACATCTCCCAAACAGATTTCCCGTCAATGTACTTATAACGGTTGATCTCTACCCCGTCCGAGAACTCTAACCCGATACCGAAATGAGACTTCCCATCTTGAATGAAATTGACTTGATCATTCGAATAAGCGTTGTAAAACACAACTTCCAAGGCACGGGTGATAGCCGACTTCCCACTATCGTTATACCCGCACAGATTGAGAATACCCGTCTCATCAAACTCCAGTCGAGCTTTTTCGATAGACATGAAATTCTCCAACTCCAGAGCCGTAAGCCTAGAGATCGTTGGTGCTTCCACAGTAGACACAAACCTCACCCCAAAACCACAGTTTACTTTAAATAAAACGCATCCTAATTCACCTCAAAAAGGCAATAAAAAAGCAAGGAAACTACTCCTTGCCCGAAGGAATTGGAATGAACATTAAACCAACTTAGCCCGAAAATCAAAGCTGTCTATAATTTCGATATCCCCGGAGTCGATTAAGTCTCCATCATCCGATTTCAGCATTTCCAAAAGGACATTCTCATCCTCAGAAGGCGGATTCTTAAAATCCAAAACATAAGCTTCAAAAACGTAATGGGAACCGTCAAGAACCCGACCCTCAACATCCTTTAAGAGTTCTTCCACATGTCCGCTACCCACCAATGATTGCTCATCATGCGCCCCACTCACAATTAAACGGGCCACCAAATCATTGGTATCGTCATAATTACCCCGTTCATCCGACTTGTAACAATATACCATAGTGAAATACATAAGCATCCTCCCACAACGAGAAATAAACAACTAACCAGTATAAAAAATAATGAAAAGAAATAGCCATGAGTATTCCACTCATGGCTATTTCCCAAGCTGGCGAAGGAAGTATTAACCGAATTGTACCGGATTGCCTTGACCCGGTTGTACGTTACCCTGTGGTTGACCGAAGTTGATCGGCTGACCTTGCGGTTGACCAAAGTTCATCGGCTGACCCTGCGGTTGACCGAAGTTGATCGGCTGACCTTGATGTTGCGGTGCCCCTTGTTGCGCCGGAGCTTGATGAGCTTGGTCTTGCATCGGCGTATGACCGATATTCATCGGTGCCGATTGATCAATACCCCCGAATTGTTGAATCCCAGCAGGAGCAACTTGACCCGCAACCCCGAAGTTAGCCAGCGGATTCACATGACCCATACCCAACTGCGGTTGCGCTTGACCTTGCGGGAGAGCGGCAACTCCACGTTGTTTTGCCAGCTCGAGCAGTTGACGGGTCTTTTGCATGATCTTGTTGACCTCGATCTCCAAGTCTTCCTTGTAGAGGAACTGGTTCGGGATCACAACTTCCGCCGCTTTCAGCAGGGTGAACTCCTTAGCCTTCTCTTCCGCCACCGCACGGATCGGCTCCAGCATGGACAGCACGTTCGGGTCTTGAATCACCGTGAACTTGGCATTCCGAGCGGCATCTCTCGCATTGGCCTGTTTCCCCTTGGTATCATAGGTGAACTTCCAAAGCCAGAACAGTCCCGCCGGATGCCCCGGATTGTTGATCAGGGAATCAAGTGCCGCAAGCAGAGTATCGTTGTAACGCTGACGACGCCAGAAAACGAACTGCGCTTGCATCTTCTCTTGCCAATCGTCCACGGGTTGCAGTTTCCCCTTCATCGGGATAACCACAATCGGGAAGGTAGCGTACTCTTCCGAGTTCCGCATATCCAACTCTTCCAAAAGGTTCGTCCGCACCGTTTTGAGGGTGTCGCTCGGATCGTTTTGCGGATCGATACCACGACGACGAGCCTCTTCATCGAGCTTCAGGCGATACAGCTCCCACGCTTCCTGCGTAGCTTCACAGGCCGGGCAGGTGCCATCGTAGCCAAGCGCATCAAACACCGGAGTACCCGAAAGACCATGGATGCAACGGAGGAACACAAACTGCCGACCGACACGACCTTGATGGATGTACGACCGAAGCACTTGCATATCCTCGCCGTTCTCCGTGGCAATCACGTTGGTACGGGGGATATACACCAGAATGTCTTGACCGACCGGGGTCTGGAACACCGGGAAGTTCGGGTCCGAAGAACGTTGACCACCACGCGCCACTTCTTGACTTTGGGAACCTTCAACCAGTTCCTGCAACATCGCCATATCCACTTTACGACGAGCCATGAAAATCAACCTCCAAAGATTCTCGAATAATTGGACACTTGTGTAAATAGAATCCACGCACAACTCGAAATCAGAAATCACTCGGTATAAAGGTTAGCAGGATTCATTGGGCAAATTGGCAATAACACGACAAACCGGAAAACAGAGACATCAATCTTCCACACGCAATTTACGCAGATAACGGGCATTCTGACAAGCTAACAAATCATCGTAAGCCTCATAGTACTTTACGAAGTCGTCAACGTCCTTTACCCCGTCTGGCAACACCACGAAAACATGCTCGTTCTCGATGTGCCAAATAAACTTGGAAGATTTACCGCTAAACTTATTGGTCATAGGGTTTACACTTCGACCAGAGGAATCATTATCGGGAATAGCTATTACCTTCCCGAAGCGGGAAAGAATTTGAGTCTTGATGGGACTCATCTCCAAACCCTGCATCCCCAGTGCGGCGAAACCCAAAGAACGTAAGGAAATCGTATCGAAGATCCCTTCCACCAAGTAGACCGTACCGTTCCACTTTTCCCAAGCTAAACGGAAACAATCGAGATTAAAGAAGGATGCATCTCGGCTGAAACCAAGAGTTGGAGTAGTGACATACTTCCGACTACCCCCTTTGGGATGCCAACCTACCAAGGCTACCACGTTTCCGATGATATCCTTGATCGGAACAACATACCTACCGCCGAGAATGAAGGTTCCTTCCTTATTCACCAGACCCCAAGCCTTCAATTGGTCATTCGTGACTCCCGATACCAAAAAGGTTAACTCAGAAAGATAGTCTACCTTGAACACTCCAAGCTCCTTTAAGGTATCGAACATGGCTTTGTCGGTGTAACCCCGAGCTTGCATTAGCTCAAGAATAAGCTGATCGGTGCAGTACACTTCACAAACTCGGTAGAAGAACTCCGTCAATTCCTTACGAACCTGTCTGACCTGCGGTACTAAATGTTGCAACACGCTTCGGTCTACCACCCTCCCATATCACAATAGTCAGCAGTTTGAAACTGCCATAAGATATAAACTAGATCTCGTAACAGATGCCAACGGGAATAGGCATGCACCAGATTAGGGGGGAATTGCAACTGTTACGAGATACCCCTCCTTCTGATAGGAAGCCCACCGGAAGGAAAGGTACTAGCAATAAAATAAGTGCCCCGTCAACTCCTAAAAGAAAAATAATAACCCACCAATACCCCGTGTCCCTCAAGGCAAAATAAAAGCCCCGTGCCATTCACGGGGCGATATACCGCGAGATTAGAAGAAATCAATGATAGACTCCCGCTCATCCGATTCTTGAATCCGTCTACCACGATTTACGCAACTCTCCGGTCCCAAAATATCCCCGACCATATAAACTGCTTGTTGTGCACGAGTCGGAGAGGTGTAAATCATATTCCGAGAAATAAACTTACTGTAAGGCCCGCCAACCGGAAGGAATACGCAAATACACAGCTTCGCCTGACTACCTTGTAATCGATGTACCGTCAGAGCATTTGCCAAATCCAAATACCGTAAATCAGAGCTGACAACATCAATTACCCCGTTCGGGTTTCGATTCAAGATCTCTGTCCGGTACAGGATTACGAACTTGACAGGTTCGGAGTTATCCAAATCAACGTCCGTGTACTCCACAGCGACGAACAAGGTATTCTCCGTTCCCTTGAACTCAGATTTCAAATCCTCTTTTTCCGAGCTAGATTCCGCATGATCGAAGTCCAATTCCGTGGCGTTAAAGAAACCAATGATTTTTCCAACTTCTCCGTTAAAGATACCCGTAACTTTCTCTCCATTAGCATCCCGTTGCCAGACGAAAGAAGTCGGTCCACACTGAATCAACCGAGTACGCTTCGACTGATTGGCCGAAATATGGATTACCCGATCCCGCAACCGGAACTCCACCACATCGTCTTTACCCCGAAGCCATGCAATTGCCGGTTCATGCGGAAGTCTTGGATTGAACGAATCGTGAGTCATCCGGTTCAGTGAGATAGTACCCCAAGCCTGGCCATTTATTGGTGTAATAATTTGGATATCATCAGGACTCAGGTTATTCGTAAAGAGCAGATTCCCCTGCGAATCCCGAGGTTCCACAGGTCTGAAGCCCTGCGCCGGACGTTTACCCAAGTGATAGTCCACAATAGCGCAGACCAAATTCACCACTTTATTTTCGTCTTTCTCGTCGATGATTCTAAAGTCAGGATAATCGTCCAGATCGGTAATAACCCCATCCGACTCATAGATGATCTTCTTCGCATTCTTGGTGATACCGGAGCTATCCGATGCCCGTTTGGAGACGTTCAACACCACGGTCGGGAGATACGTAAGCATCGTCGCAAACGGCTTCCCGAAACCAATAGGCGACAACTGCTCCTTATCCCCAAGGAAGAAGATATAGGTTCCATCTTGAACCCGCAACAGCAATTCGTACAGCAAATGAATATTCGGCATGGAGCTTTCGTCCACGATCAGAGCCTTAATTTCATCCCGCTTCTTGATATCCTCTTCATTCTTGATGGATACCCCTTCCCCTCCAATCATAAAGAGGGAGTTAATTGTCCGAGTACGCCGTTTCACCACTTCCTTCAAGCGGTTAGCGGCTTTACCCGTCGGCGCACAGAAGTAAATAGACTCCACAGGTACCCCCAAGAAGTACTCCAGCCCAAACTCCATGGCTTCCGCCGCTGTGGTTTTTCCACTTCCCGCTGGCCCCGTCAAACAAGCCACTCGATGTCCACTACCCACCAAATAGACGGCATTGACTTGTTGTTGCTCCAGCTTAAAGTCAGGGATACCCAACTCTTTCCGTTTCTTATCCTCAAACGTAGAGACAGCCGCCGCGATTTTATCCTTCGGAACCTCATAAGGGTTATATTCACACAGCTCTCTCAGGCGGTTGTAGATGTACATCTCTTTCTTTGCCAAGATGTAATCCGAGACATACTCCGTTCCTTTCAAACGCAAGAGCAGACCCAAACCGCTAGAGATGTAGTCCTGAATAATCTTACTAGGACTACTACCCTCAATCGGTAGAATTTCCTTCGTCTTCGTCGAAATCCAGCCCGTTCTCGGCAGAACAAAGTTATTGTAATCCATATTAGACCGGATATAGTACTTCAAAGACTCCAGTCTTTCATACGAAACCAAATACCCCTCAACCTGCAGAGTATTTACTACATTCTTACTGAAGATATAACCGGAACGAACCGAACGAAGCAATTTCGAGTACGGAACCACCGTGCTTTCAGAAAGCACGATATTATTGGTATCCAACATAAAGTTATGCATGTAAGCCACATTACGAATACGCCTTACTTCCGGATCTTGTAGAGATACCCCGTATAACATTGCCAACTTATCCAACTCTTCCGTAGAAACCCTCGGATCGATAAAACATAGATAATACGGGTTATCCTGCAAGACCGCAAGCATGTCAATCGCTTGCTCACTGCAAACATCTACTGAGTCGACCAACTTATCCCGAATACCCAACAGAATCTCAATGATCTTGAAGTACACCTTGAAACGGTTGGTGTAAAAATCCGACAAAAACTTGTTTTCAGCATTGTCCGAACTGAGTTGTACCCACTCATCACAAATGGAAGGTCCGAGAATATCGAGATTATCCGAGATAATAGTACCCCCACTGTTCGAACGAACATCATAATCCGGCAGAACTGACTCAATAGCCCGTTTCAACAACGCTCGGCCCGTAAAAGAGCCGACTTTCCGATCCCAAGCCCGTTTCACAGCTCCCGCCGTATACTTCAAGGCGTTCTCCATCACATTTCCAGCTTTCTGATACTCCGACAACTTCTTGATAACGTCCGCAACCTTCTCCTCCGATGAGCGAAGCACATCTTCCACCATATCTGCAACTTCACTGCGGGGAGCCAAATTGAAGCGGTTTTCAACCTTGTTCTTTTTCGCAAACTTAATATCCTCATGGGTACTTGCTCTATTCGAGAGCAATTCACCCACATTTGACTTGGAAGAACCGCCCAAATTTACACTCGCTCCACTTAAAGTTTCGGGAGCCACAATCGGAACAGAAGCCGCTGGAGGAACCGGAGTACTATTCGACAGACCCCAACCTGGGGGTTGGATTACCTCCGGTTGATCCGAAGAAGTCGAACCACCAAGCACCACAAAATCATGTCCCGCACAAGCATCCGTGTAGCCGCTCGGAAACTCAACAGGATAAGAAAAGACCCACCCTTGCTTATAGGCATTCACAATGACTTCAAAGAAGTCAGGAAACTCATCCTTATACAAAGGACGAGCATTCACCGCCCGAAACTGCCAAGAATTGTAGGAGCCTTTTACCCATTTCAGCATGGTGATAAAATTTTGAACGCCGTCCTTCACATTGGACAGCTTCACAGCATCACCGGAAAGAACCAAAGCCATGCGACCTGAAGATTTCTTCTTGGCCGCTTCCAAGATGGTACGAGGTACGACACTCAACAACTTTCCCCGAACAAAATAATCATCACTCTTTGTCCGTACCCCCACCAAGTCCAAACCCACAAAGGCATCAAACTTGGATGCCAGACCCATCGTTCTGAACGGCTCGGGTGGATCGACTTCTCCGAACAGTACCCCCACCAACTCCAGACCGTGGACTCCTCTTGGATACGACCCTAAATATACCGGCAAGTCCAAAACCTTTAACGGCATTATCACAACCTCCCCAAACCTAGGTTGTCCTACAAACCTAAAAATATCCCTAAGCAATATAACGAAAAACCGCAAAATCCCCGGAAGACTGACGCAACCACGAAAAATATCGCTGGCTTATATCCGTCAAAGAATTACCATCATCGTTAAACAATCAAGGAAGTTCCATTGACCCATATTGCTTTATGTCCGTTGTGAACCCGATACTCCTTAGCTTCAAGCTTATCCATAAGACCCGTAGTAAGAGCCTCCAAATGATCGATCATATGCACAATCTGTGACCAGATCGTAGTCGGAGGTTCCCCAAACTCTCCATGATGTTGCTGTACCACCGCCAACAGATGATAATAGAACAACTCTCCCATAGCTTCAATAATCATATTTCGATAACGGGAAAGAAGCTCTACCCCCAAGATGCGATGGGTGACAAACGAAATAGAGGTATAAGTACCCCCTTGACCAATCTCGCGGATCTTACCGATGTCATGGAAAATGATTGACAGATACAGAAGATCCTTTGCTTGCTCCAACCGGGGATCATTCTCACACAAAGTTTTCGCCAGACGCAACATCTTCAACGTATGATTCATCAAACCTCCGACTTGAGCATCATGCATCGAAGATGCCGCCCAAGCGTACTTGAACGGTTCATACAAATTCTCAGAAGTGAAAATATGCGACAGGATACCCAAAGCATTCGGACTCAAATTGGTATTCACGAACTCTACAAACTGCGTAAAAACTTCTTCCACATTTACCGAACGATAGAACAACGAAGGGTTAGTTACCCCATGATCAAGATTGATCCGGTTAAGGGTAAGCTCCAAGTTATCATTATACTTGGAAACCGAAGCATCCACCGCCAAGATGGAGCCGGACAAATCATTCAAGTTAAACAGGCGTTGCAACTGCGCATCCCAAATTTTGAACGCCATATTCCGTCCCTTGTAATGGGCTACCCCGCTCAAAGGGGCTTTACTCTCGGTCCCCTCGGGTTTCTTGGTATGAGACTGCACCAAGATCAAACCGGAAACTTTTTGACCCTCCGACACATTCAACAAATCAATAGGTTGGAGAACGGACATTAAATTCACCTCAAAAAGAAAATTGAAAAAGAAAGAAAGGTTTCCTACCTAATAAAATAAGTCCCAAAATTTATCGAAATCACTGCGCCTCATTCACACAAAGAGCGTATAACAAATCCCCCTCTATCGTTTCTTGCGGAGACAAATGCACCCGTTTCCGAAAGGGACGGAAGATCCAACTACCCAAAATATACTTCAAACGGGTACTCGGTATAGACCCAATCAAAACCATAGCATTTTCCATCTCTACATAAACATTATACAAGTCCTCTGTAACCAACAAGGAACGATTACCCAATACCCCCTTAAGGGCATCCACCCGATACATTTCCAACTTATCACAAGACAGAACAATGCAAGGAAAGGACAACTCGGTCCCCTCCTTGTACAACTTCACAACATCCCCACGTTTGAAACCAGACGGGGCGTGAGCGCTGTCCACAGTCTTAAACGAAAGCTCTTCCACCATCATCACCCTCTACCCCCTTAAATTAGAACCCCCAACCACTAACGCGACCGATATGCAAGCCCGTATTATTCAGATTCTGATACGTCCGAACAATGTGCTGATACCCCGACTCCGTTATATAAGCCATAGTCGGGGAAGAAATACGGGTTGTCGGATCGTACAAATACACTTGATAGGTACCTTGAAGCTGGAACAGTCCGCAAATCCGGTTGAAGTAATCCAAAGCCGAAATGGTCAAACCTTCATACACCATTGACTTATCCATCAAATGAACAATACGATTGGCCTCGTCTCGATAATACCCCCGAAAGATGATATAGTCCTCGATAGAGAAGTTGGTATCTTGAAATACCAGATCCTCCTGAGAATCCATCAGGTCTCCCGACTCGTTCGATGCCTGAACCACCACGTCATCCGGGGATTTAATATCGATACTATTATAATCCATCTCATAGTACCGACAGAAAACTTTAAGATAGTCCTGCAATGAACTCAACTTCGCTTTACCTTCTAAAGGAATCATATCTTTACCCAAAAGGGCGTTGTATTCTGAAATCCGTTGCTGAGCATCCGCCGACTTTTGTAAGTCCTTAATGATATTACCAACCACCTCAACCAGCAAGGTGTTGATAATCGGCTTAATAACTTCACCTTGGCTTTGAGGATCGGTGATATAATCTCTCACCCGGCGAATCTTATAAGCCTCATACCCCGCTTTCACGTCTTTAAGGAACTTCTCAACGTCCCCATGCCATTCCATATCCTCATGATATTGAGCAATGATCTCATCGATATACTGTACCGGGAGGTCTTGCGACTTTGCATCATACCAAGAAAAGCCTACCCCCGCACCTGCATAGAGCTTACAGAAACCTTCCACCGAAAGCTCGAACTCTTCCCGCCAAGCCTTGAAGAAGTAGTACAAATTGATCGTATGATGAACTTCCAACAGAAGCTCGTCATGTACAAAGGTATTAAACAGAACCAGACCCAACCAACCTTCATCTACCACCCGATTGAACAAACGACAAACCGCAATCTTATAAATATCTGCCGCCGTGCCCTGAATCACATGGTTACCCGCTTGTCTGCGAATTTCCGGTATCGAATAAGTACCTCGATGGTAATAGCGACGACGACCCCAGTGCGTAGTAGTGTACCCCCGAGAAACACCCTCACTACGCACCCGTTCGAAGAACTGTTCAATCTTTTCTTGTCCTTGGAAGAACTTGCGGCGCAGTTGGGCCGCTTTTGCCGTATTCTCCGGCGTCCGTTCCCCGAAGATCCGTGCCCCGAGCGACTCATCACCCATCCCGTAAGGCAGACCGAAGTTGATACCCTTCGATTGGCTTCGCAAAGACTTCGAAACCAGCGCATAAGGAATATTAAACATCCGAGACGCTTGGTAGGTATGATAGTCAAGGTCTGGATCGTCAAACTCTTTCATCAGATTTTCTTGTTTCGCCAAGGAAGCCAGAACCCGATATTCGATCTGCGAGAAGTCACAGTCGAAATGGATGTATCCCTTCCGAGGGATGACCCGCTTTTTAACGGGATCATTATAGGATTGATAGTTCGGGTCACCCACCGAAGTCCTCCCAGTATCCGTACCCAACTGTCGAATGACCGGGAAGATAAACCCATCAGGAGTCATAAACTCATGCAGACGTTTCAGGAAGTTCTTAAAGATACCTTCGTTATCCCGATAACCCTTCAATTCTATAACGAAAGGATAAAGCGGATTGCCCTGCGAATCTTCCCGCTCCGCCAAAGCATTCAAAATTTCCTTCCGAGTCGAGCGCTTCTCCCCGAGTTGCTCGATCCCTAACTCGTCATACATGATTTCCATCAACTGCTTCGAAGAAGACGGGTTGAACTCCCGACCCGCAATCTTGAACATGGCCGCTTTGTGCTTCTCAATATTTGCCAAAATTTGTTCCCGCAGTTGCGGAACATCATCAGTATCAATACGGTATCCGTAAAACTCCGAATACCCCACCGCTTTCGCAAAGTTAACCTCAATATTGAACACTTCCCATGCCCCGTACTTATCAAGAATAGCCTCGCGCTCCAAGAACTCAAACAAAGACAAGGTCATATCAGCGTCCGCCGGAGCATAACGACGAACCAACTCATATGGCAGATCGGCAAAAGTAATGCTGGAAGCCGAGAAGGTAGACCCTGTAACGAAATCGTCCAGCTCAAACATATCCAGACCGAAAATATTCTTAACAAGGGCTTTCAAACCTAACTCATAGGATTCTTCCTCATACCGCTTGGTTACCCCAAAAGCCAACATGGTGTCATAAACGAAATTGGCATTGATATCATAGATATAGGCCACTTTCCAGTCGAAGGAAATATTGTGGCCGATAAGCTTCTTACTCTCCAGCAGGGGCTTCATATACTTCTCCATGAAGTACCAGTGGTCTCCCCCACAGAGATTCTCAAACCGCTTATGCTGAAGCGGGAAGTAATAGCCTGTTCCCACTTCTTTGGAGAGGACTACCCCCACCAATTGATCAGCTTCACCTGTACGAGACTTGAAGTTGATTTTTAAGCCCGTGGTTTCTGTATCGAATGCGATGTATCCATCGTAACTCATAAACTCCTGAATAACCGATTCTAACATATCATCAGTTACGATCACATACTTTCGATCCAGAATCCAAGAGGTATTCTTATCCTCGTGGTAGGCAATAACATCCTCAATGGTCTCGAACATTCCAAAGACCGTAACAGGTTCCTTCTTAATCGAAGGAACATAATGGAAACCAAGCAACTCTGAAGATAGCTTGAACCCCACGTTTACAATTGGCGTAACGGAAAGGGGATTTCCATACTTATCCTTCTCCTTCAACTCCTTAAATACCCCATCACTTATAACATCATCGGGAACTGTTTTGAGCTGTAACTCCACAAACTTATTCTTCATGGACAACTCGGTGATTAGACCCATTTCGTACTTGATATACCCCAAGTCATCCACTTGCACCAAGCGTTGAGTACTGAAATAGTCCCCTTCACCGCCGAGATTTTGGTTGTAGTTTCGTTGCCCAGAGATCTGCATATAGCGGAAAAGGGCGGCAAAACGCAAACAAAACAACTCATTGGTGATATTCGTCTTAAACTTATTAACCCGCTTAACATCCAAGCGACGATTATCGCTAGGATTTTTATCAGCATACGGGTTATACGCTTGTCCGAGCTCATTTACATGCTTATCAAAGACTTCAGACGCATTCATATAATTCGTAAAGCCAGCGGCATCTGTATTCATGAGGTAAAACTTCGTACCATCGAAGTTATCTTTAGCATAAACCTCATATTCCACCGGTCCGTAATGCTCATCTATATAACGCAAACGACCATGAAGCATAAAAGACCATCCTCCCAAAACCATTTAATAAACTAGGTCATTACTGATTCTTGAAGGCTTCCAACAGGTCGGTTGCTTTCAAAGGCTTATCGTCAGAAGAATCCCGATAAACCACCCGTTTACCCCCAGATTGGCTTAGAATAACCTCAAAAGGACAAGGAACGAAGGACAACTCGAACAGGATGTCACTGAGCAGAATCGTATAAGGCTCGGGAGCTACCTCATTCTCGAACCAAGAATAGATAGTTTTACTCCCGATAATAAACAAAACCTTCTCCTCCGGCAGAACCTTGTTCTGCAGAAGAACCTTGAACTTTTTGACCGCCCAATCAATCGCCCTCAGAGCATTCTCAAACTTGTTTTCGGACAGGTCATCATAATAAGCCGACGAATACAGCACCCGACCCTGATCTGAATAGATCGTCATCCCATATTGTGCCTTGAACTTTCCGTCATCCATAGCGACCTTACGCTGATCGACGTAGAATTTCATGACTCCTCACCTCTTAGAAAATTTCAAAATTTTATAAAACCATTCCGAAACCTTATAACAGGAACCAAAATTCCTATAAATGAATCCCTATTACCATTAGATTTTTTCTTCTCCAGAAGGCTTTTTAATCATTATAGAGATCCACTTACAAGTCCAAAAGAAAAAACACCTTCCGATTAACTCGGAAGGTGCTAAAATGCCGCAAAATTTTGAGATATTAGACTTTGCTCACCTTGGAAACATGACTGGTAGAAATTTTACCTGTCACTTTATCGACAGTATTGATCACCATACTTAAATTATCAAAACCCTGATTTTCTAAAGAACGCAAAACCGAATCGAACTCCCGACGATTTACCAAGAACCTAACATCCCATTTCTCCTCACCATTCAAACCATACGTCTTGACCGTATTCGAAACAATCCCTAAACTACGCAAATAATCGGCTATCCGGTGAGCTTTTTCCCGCTTCGCCATGATAGTAACATCCAAAATACCCAAAGCTAATTTCTTATCAATCACATCACCAACCCAAACACCAGCAGTCTTCCCTAAAGCAAACACCAGAAGGAATAACCAATCTTCACTATCTACAACCAATTTCATACCCCAAACAAATGTTAATGCGTCCAGTAACACTACTAAATAAACGGGTTTGACAAACCCCCGAACTAGAAATACCGTTTTCAAGGTACTTAAAGCTGTACTTACTGCATTTAGTGCAAAAACTGCCGAAAGCAAAAACCAATCCACACCTACCCCTCCAGAAAAATAAAAGACCCGAGGTACTCGGGTCGATCACGATATTCAATAAAGATAACCCATTAACGTCTCCGTTTCTTTATATGAACTATAATCGGGAGATCAAAGATCTTACCCGTTTTTGTCCGTACCCGAATTTTATCAAACTTAAAAGCCCTTGGAGACTTGATATAAATCGAATCAGGAGACAAAGCCACGATTGACCCAATACCATTTGCCAACAAATTCAAGATTAACTCAATCCGAACCATTGTCAAAAACTTATGTCTGTCAAGCCCAATATAGGGAACACCACCGGGAGTGATTACCTTATACTTATTCCCACACCAAACAATATGCTTGGTATGTACCCCCTCATCCACGAATACTTCCTCGTAGATAGTAGCCATGTACTCCGAGATGTCAATCTTCAAGATATCACAAACCGTGGAACCAATAATATCCCACTTGAAATAATCCGGGTTCACATACTCGTAGGAAGATCCCGTATCACGCATCATTGTCATGGCATTCTTGTCGATATAATAGTAAAACCCACGACTATCCTGAATAATTGCCGTATCCGGTATCTTGTCCAGCATCAAATAGTTGCCTTCTCGCAACTCAATCTCCTTGGTTTCCCCAGTCTCCCGAACCGCACACAAAGAAGGCAACTCTTGAAAGAAATCATATAGCACTCGGAAGGTAAAATCTGCCCCATACTTGGCAATTAAGCGCTTAAATTCTCCGCTTAACGGATTATTCTTTAAACGCACTTCTCGAAGATTGATGATTTCCGATGCCTCATCATACTGGAACAGTAACTGCAACCGCATGAATGAATCAGGGTCCATCAGGTACAATTCCTTGTAGTAGTCTTTCAACTCATCTACCCCGTCCATCCCATCAATATCGATATAGTCCCGCAGAGAATAATAAACGGGAGAAATTTCTCCCTCCTCGGTATAAACACCGTAGGAACTCTCCCGTTGTTTTTCCTTTAAGATTGTTCTTGCCAACTTTTTGATGTATGGCAAGATATTCCGACCATAAGAGTCGTCCCTATGCTCCAAAGCGGCAATATACGTCTTATGTACCGCTTCCTCCCACCTTGAAGCATTAAACTTTTTGAAATAACCCAAATTCTGATTGATAACTCGCCAAACATTTAAAGCATAGGAATCCGTAGCCGACACATCATTCAAAGAAAAGGATATCAATTTAATACCCCCTCCAACACCGAGATGCATCTCGCGTTACGGAGAACCGACTCGATAAGATCGCTAAGAGAATACTTCTCTACCAAGTAACGCAGTTTCTCAATCATAACTTGGTCAAATCTCCTAGCTTTCGACAGCACAGTCCACAGGTTGACCCCTTCTTCAATAGCCAACCGCTCATAGGTTGCTAAGAAATCGGCAACCAAAGTTTTAACTTCCGAACGCTCGATGATATCGTCGATATTCATATCAATGTAAGAAGCAACCGAATCAACGACACCTTTCAACCCTTCTTCCACCTCATCCATAGTGAGAAGGGCCACCTGCCGGGCCGAAAGAGCCATCCGTTGGTTGCGCTCACATGCCACGCTGAAACCTGCCAGATTCACCCTTGCCATCGGAACCCGAGCCAGAATCGTGTCAGGGGTTTCATACCCCTCCCACATGATCATATGCCGAACCCTTTTGTACTCCCGTAGAGTATTCATAATAGCCTCGCTATAATACTCCCTCGCCAGTTGATCGGTCGGAATCCTTTCCAAAAAGGTATTCGGTTTCACAATGTCCTCGATACGATCATTGACAGAAAAACTCAGCATCCCTATTCCCCCTAATCGGACAGCTTCCTCAATTGGACATGTCTCATTATACCATAACTTTTCAAAAACGTCAACAAAATATTTGATTGATTTCAAAAAATGCAACGTATTTTTGAAAAATAGCTCCATTTCTTCCACATGACCTTACGACCCCTTCTTCCTACCCCTCAACCTAGCCGAGAATTTCGGAAATCCGTCCTAACTACCCAAAAGTCGGAAAAGTATTTTCCAACTATAGCCTCTTTCCCGACACAATATGGACACAAAAAGGTGGAGCCTCGTCAACAAGACTCCACCATCACATTTAAAGAATTAGACCTCAGCGTTTTCCTGATCCGCTCCGTCTTCTTCCGTCACCATTTCATCCGAAGTCACTTCAGGTGCGTCGCCAACTTGGTCAAGTTGCTCCGAAGGAACATTGCCTCCAAGTTGCAAAATATAGTTCTTGGCCTTCTCAGCGGCTAACATCCCATTCAACACTTCATTCTTATGATCCCGCATCCAAGCGCACCAACCATGGACATACTCCATAGAGTTTTGCGCCCACTCCGTATCCTCACGGAAACCCGCTTCCGTAGCCAGCAACAGTCCGCCAATTTCAGCAATAAACTCTTCCCGAGAACGATCCCTTGAACCCTTATGATATTGCTTGAAGCACTCCCGATTCAGTCGATTTTCCGCTCCCGTGGAGTGAATCAACTCATGGAACAACACCCGATAATATGCCTCTTGCGACTTAAAGTAACGCTTTTCAGGAAGGCCAACCGCATCGAGGAGAGGATCGTACCACGCCCCGGAATCCGAACAAATAATCTTGACTCCAGATGCCCTAAGATACCCCTCGACAATCTCTTCGGCTGGAGTATGCACTTCAAAAACCGTTTTTCCAATCTTCGGCTCCAACCGATTACCGTTACTATCTGGCGGAATATCCAAGATGTTGAATACCCGATAATACCGCAAGACCCAGTAGATCCGTACCCACCCATTGTCCGTAGGATAGACAATTCTAGCGAAGCCCTTCTTAATCAACTCAACGGCTTTTTCGTCGCTGATGGGCATCTCACGCTTGGTATAGAAAACCACAATATGCGTTTTAAGACCCTTGACGCTGAAGTTCGTTCCATGTCTCCTATTGTACTCCTGCAACTGCTTGAAAGTGATATACTCCCCACCACCAAGAAGGAAACGGTTAATACCTACATACTCCCGTTCCGAATACCAGTTCATACAAGGCGTTTGGAAAGGCCGTTGCCAAGGCAAAATTTTATCCGTCTGAATCTTCTCAATCAGACGTTCCACCACAATATCCGCAACAGACCTTTTCCTACCCTCTGCGGGTGCTGACTGAGCCATAGCCATGTTTATCCCTCCATCATCATCCTCTTCAACTACCCAAGTAAGAAAATTATCATAAGAAAATTCCAAAGAAGCCCAAACGCCATATCCGACTTTCATTTTATTACCAAGCAAACAAATTTATTCTCTGTACCTGACAAAACCTATCTTACCACAAAAATAAAGACAGTACAAAGAAACGTACTGTCCAATACCCCCTTACATACTTCGAGTCGCAATCAACTTAGCATGAACCACCAAACGATCCGTGGTTCCGGCTGGGCCATAACAAGTGGAAAAGGTCAAAATGTTATCCATCGGAGTTATGGACTTATTCGAAAAGATTTTTACCACGTTACGGGAAATCAACATATCAATAAAGGCTTGTTTCTCCTCCAAAGAGAAAAAGGTATGGTTAACGTAAGTCCAATCCGTATAGTCGGTAACATACACCGACACAACCTCATATACCATTTCCTTCGTCTCAGTAGTTAAAGATACATACTTGTAAGCATCCTTATTCTCCTCGGTGACAGACAACAGAGTTTTCAAGGAGCCAAACATCCGATCCCGTGTAGCATTATGACCATAAAGAACAGTATTAAGGCCGGGAAAATTCACGTTACTTCGAGTATCCGCAAAGACCCAACCTAACTTGCTCGGCTTCTTATCCACATCATGACTTAAATAAAATTCATTATCCGTAGTCTGCACCACCGGAAGATCGATTCCTACCCCCTCGTAACGTAACCACGCTACGATATCGGAATTACGCTCCTTCAACGGTTCAAAGTCCACCGAGACAAAAGGAAAATCCTCCGGGGTAGAAATATCCGTCAATTCCTCATCTTTACGTTTTACATCCGCATCAATGGGGTTTTCCAACTTACTCCCATCGGTAACGTTACTCTGCAACGACTTCGATATAGCATCAGAACGATACGCACTCCAATACCAAAAACCGATGTGGAATAAGAAATATAATGCGATTACCCCAAAAACAATAGAAACTGCTAAATAGACTTTGGACAGTTTATCAAATATAGCAATCACCGTCCTTAAGTCCTAAAAATTATTCGTAGACCCGATGCTATCCACCGGAATGAAAGCGGCAAACCGATGTCTGGATTTAGCCGACTTCGGCTTACCCGAACCAGCTTCCTTATCTGATTTAGCTACCACCTTAGACTCGGTCTTGCGCTTCGTAACCTTAACAGGCAACTCATAAAACTCCAAAAGTCCGACTTCATCCAAGGCCACATTTCTTACTGGACAACCACAACCCTCAGCTATCACGCTAAGACGGCTGTTTGAAAACCGCTTTGTCAAATCCTCCAGCCCAAAACAACCAACCTTACAACCTTCCAAACGGAGCAGAGTACCCCCACAGAAGCGCACGTTTTCATAACGCTGGCTGTAATTATACACCGCTTGCATATCCGTAAAGGTACTCGGAAGCTTCAAAACCACCCGAACATGAGAGTCAACCTCGGAGAAAAGAAAATCCAAGGTATCGTCCAAAGAGTCGACCTCTTTTACTACCATAACCGGAACACCGCTCAAATCCAGCGTCCGAAGAACAGCCAGATCCCCCTCATAATCAAGAGCCGCAAGGTATTTATTACCCCGAAAACGAGATACTGCTTCCGCAATATTCGAAGGATTCACCTTGATCCGAAAGTAGAAGTTCACAACCTTCCCGTTGACCTCGCCCCTGACTGCGTTGGCATTAGCCGGAATATCCTCGTATTTCAAATGCAGAATCACGATATTACCTCCTCACTATCCCTTAAATACCCGCATAATCTCGGAAATAGCATTTCCATTAAACAGACATTTGCCGTACTCCAACACGTACCCAAAACCCCGCTTAGCGGGAGTTCCGAATTCCTCCATTATCGATATCGCCGTTAAAAACTGCTCTCCGCCCACTTCCATAACCGGCGTCACAAAATAGTAGTGACGATCCACCAAAAAGACGCTTCCACCAGATAAGCCCAAATGACTCAAAGATCTCGCCATGGTAATTACATGCTCAAAATCCGTAAAGTAGAACATTATCGCGTAAGGTTTACCCTTGAAATCACTTTTTGATACACAGTTATACCCACCACACGACGGGCAAGCAGAAAGAACCCCTGAAGAAGTCGTACCCTCAGATACATAAGGGTTCGGAACCTGATTTGAGTCATCACCGTTATAGAACGACGGCTCCTCCTCAACGGTTAAATCAATCTCCAGAATACCCTCCTCTTCACCATCGCCCTCATATTCCTCCTCGCCCGGAACAACGTCTCCAAAAGCGTGGTTAGCTAACTTATCATAGTCAGTATCATCGGATTTTGTTTCCATTTGGGATTCATCAAGATGTTCCAAAAGCATATCAGAAAAGTCCTCAAGATCAACATCTTCCCCCGAAGTAAGGATCAAAACCACCATTTCCTTATCATGAAATACCCCAACTTGTATTGAAATAGCCCCCTCACCACGGAAACCTAATTCCTCATTTGCCTTTGCTACAATATTTCTAAGAAAGAACGTAAAATCCGTACTTGCCATAAATGGAACAAAAGGAGAAAAACCATGAGCCATCAGATCCCTGAAAGACAACGTAACCTTCAATTTCCGGGGATTCAGCAACTCAAACTGCATTCCAATACCCCCTTTTGAGTAGCTATACTCTATGTTTTCGAGATCACCGGAATAGTATCAAAATATTTCATGATTGCCTGAATCAAGGCAATTTCGGCATTAAAGTTATCAAATGCCGTAAGACACATCTTCAAATTAAGAATACGAGGTAAAGACAAATCGTTCAAAACCGTATATTCAAAACGCCTATGCATGGCCAGACGTTTAGTATCGAAGGAATCAGGAATCTTAGCATTTACCCTATTGTAAACACCCATAATTTGAAGTTGCTTCATATCAATAAAAGCATCCAAAGTATTCAACATAAAACGACGAATAGCCGCATAATTATACGAAACACTCAGGTCATTAACTAAGTGAAGAATTCGCCGTACAGTCATACGACGAGACTTCTCATCTTTGAACCCCTCAACCACCTTGGACTTAGCGAGGGTTCGAAACCTTGCAGATGGAGGTAATCCCGCACGAAGAATAGAAAGCGTTAAACTCCCAATGGAGTTTCCGCCTACCCCCACTGCTTCAATTATATCTCGCTTGGAAGTAAATTCACTACCGGAACGAACCAATTGAAATAACTCACACACCGCTTGCACATCGTAACGGTAAGTTTTGGCAACAAAATCCAAAAGACCGCGAGGGAGAGCCTCACTCTCCCCCACCATTCTTTTGTACAAGAACTTTACCTCATCATAAGACAACCGAGAAAAAGAGAAGTTAACACAATGTACCCCTTGATTCTTGACTACTGGAAGCTCCAACAGCTTATTAAAGACTTGGTACTTCTCCGTCCAATACACCGTAATCCCAAATGGTGGGTTATACCCCAAGGCATTCGATAACTCTTTCATCGAAATTTTATCGGCGTTAACATGAATCAACCACCGATCACAAAGCATTGGAGCCACAAAGGTACTCAACTTCGCCGCCTTCAACGCCTTCGCATTATCCACCGAAACAATGAAATCCCGGTGAACTTTGAACGTTTCCTTCAACCGATCCCGAGCATAAGCCGCAAAACTTGGACTCGGAACATACATGATAATATTCAAAACATTACTACTCAAAGTCTCCAAACGTCGAATCAAACCAAATACCCCTTATCTATTAAAGAATAGGAGTGGCTGTATTCTCCACCCGAATTGGAACCCCGCAATTGAACTCAATAATTACATTGCGCTGTAAATGCGAGATCCCTTCACCTTCATCGATATAGTTAAACATAGCCTCTGGACTGATGCTGATTCTAAAAGGTTTCCGGTCATTTAGATCATCTTTTACTGCATCGAAAGCCGTCCCTTCCAGCTTACCAAACTCCACAAGCTCCAGACGGTTCAACTTCACATTGAAGAAAAAGACTTCACCCGTCTCAGTATCATAGGCAACCGTACTCGGATAATCGCCTTCCCAAATCTTATTTATCATTCGATACGTCCATAGATTATCTCCGTGGTTACACAAAACTTTCAAAATTCTCGTTTTCTCCACCGCAATGAATTCATTTCCTGCCAAAGCTCTAAAACGATACGACAGCATCAGATCAAGATTTGCCGGAGACTCAGGATCATCCACTTCATTGATGGAATAATTGACGATATCCGCAAGATTAGAAAACATCGCCCCGTACGTCTTCAAACTCACCTTTCCGTACGACGAAATGTTATTGACGATCATCTCTTTTGCATCAATATAAGTGTCCGGCAAACGAATACTCGATTCCGAAAAAGACATACCGCTACCCCTTTCCGTAAAGATTTTCTCTATCTAACATAAATACAACTGCGCTTAAACTGGCAGTTTGATAGCAAAATAATTAGATACTCCCGTTAAAACGGCATATCATCGTCCGAGTCTTCCTCAATATCCTCTTCATTAACATCTTCTGTCAGATCAGTATCCGCAAAGTTCATCATGAAACCATACTTATATACCCCGTCGAGAAGGCGGTATTTCAACTTGCCCAAAAGATACTCATACTTCTCTTGCTCCGCCTTCGTCATAAACCCATCAATGTGACGGAATTGGATAAGTCCTGCATCCCAAGCGTTTGTCCAAACAGCATACCCAAACTGCTTCCGTTTATCCGCATACAGAGAATTCAACAGGAACGTCATACCAAACTCAAACAAAGCTCGGGCTTCCGGTCCGAATTGCCCCTTCACCGATTCAATAACATCAACCAAGAATTGATTCTGTGGGGGGAAGTTATTCATATCCTCCAACAAGACCGGATCTGTGATCACCGAACGAGCAACTTCAGCACTAATAGGGAACAAACGATTCGGAATATTCCACAATACCCCATCTATTTCCAAGTTCCGATAAGATGCCGCTTGCTGGTCGTAATCAAACAGGAACAACGCAAAGGCATCAACAGCCCACTGCTGGAACCCTTCGATTTCCACATCTGGCTTGCTGAAATACTGCGAGTTATTGAACGGCGTCTTATAATTGGTATACGTTCTCCGAGCGGCATACGAAACTACACAACGCCAGAAATTTTCCTGCGTAATCGGAATACTTCCCACCAATGGCAGAGAAGCCACTGAAGCCCGACGAGAAGCGTCAATTACCCGACTGGCCGACATCATGTAACCCATAGCGTGATCGACCGCTCGATCCATCCTACCCGTAAAGTTCTTAAACATCGTGACTTGCGGGAGCTGAGTGTAGCTCAAAACATCCTTTGGCTCAACCCACTTATGCAAGGTCTCCTCAATCACCCTAAAGACCCGATGCCCCGTAACCGTCACATTGTTATCTCCGTCCACCATCTTGGCTTCCAGAACCACCGTCTTATCTTGATCCCCCGGTTGCTTGGAACGCCAAACAGTATAACCAATCAACCAACCTACCGACTCGGAGGTATTGGAGAAGTCTCCCGCGTCAAAACACATACCCCCTTGGAAGACGAAGTCCTTCTTGAACTCGTCATACAACGGCTTCAACATGGCCGAATGGAACATCGTTACCGGACCAAAGATCCCAAGATACATATTGGTATGATTGTAGAACCGCTTGATCATCAAAATGCGATACATGAATTGATGGAAGATATCCAAAGCGCACTTCGCCAGACCATGAGAGGACATATAAGCTCCCACGTCAGAACTATTCGACTCCATCACCTTATACGGCGGATTCATATAAAAGACCAGCGGCTCATTATTTTCCAAGATCCGAACCAGCTCCGGCGGGAGTTTTTGACTGAAAAACCGATTGTTCTCATCCCAGTCAATCTCATTCACGAAATCAAGCTGGAACACCGTTACCCCATTGTACTCGGGGGTATTTTTCACCATTTCAATATCCTCGGGAAGCAAAGTAGACATAAAGATCTTATCCGTGGGATACCCCGCCGTTCGCATCAGGTTACCCGTGCCGCAACTGGCGTCCCAAATATAAGCCTTACCCCAAAGATCGCCAAGCATCTCTTGCAGATACTTACGACCCTCAACACACCAAACTTCAGGAGTGTAAAACTCCCCACCCTTGCGGCTTTCATACTCCTTGATCGCCGCACGAATCGTGTCTTTGTTCTCGATACAATCCGCCAAAGTAATATCATACTTCCCGAGCAATTCAAACGACTTAATAGCCAACCAGTCCGCATACTCCGCCGCCAGAGTCAAATCACCACGAGTCTTTTGAATCGCCAAAATGAAGTCCTCGTAAGACTTATTCGTCGTATTTACATAATACCGGATGATATCCTTCAAGACCCGTTTCTTTTGTCCTTGTAAGATCAACCCCAACACCTCACGCAAACAGAAATTATACTAATTGAAGTATTTCAACTGCCTTACCAGATCCACAAAAATAAAAAGGAGGGTCTAAAAATAGACCCTCCCACTAACTAAAGGGAATTTTCAATTACTCGGATTTAATCAAATCTTGCCCAAGCAAAACCACGGATTTAATCAATTTTTGGTCATCGCTGTTGATAAAGATATCCAATAACGATTCTAAAGCTCCCATTTCTGAGACAAAATCCAAAACAAAAATGGAAGCTAAATACCCCCGAAACTCTTCCAGCACCGCATAGAACCGCTCTTCATTCTCTACTGGAGCCAAAAAATCCGCTGGTTCTGGAACGTAGAAAAAAGCCGCAAGAGAAGTCATAAACAGATGTGGTACCGAAAGGTTGAAAGCCAAAACGTCCTGATACAATTCAAGATAGTCCTTAAACTGCCGGACTAACTTCCGACTCTTATTAAAGTCCTTCGGGATATTCTTCGTAGTGTATAACAGCCAAGCCTTGAAAATACGTCCAGATTCCGTCTTATCCAGAACAACGAAATTGTCCTCGTTCTCGAATACCCCGTATGGGATGATTCGGTTGTAGGAATTCAACCGATCTAGATGTACGAATAACTCATTGAACTCCATTAAAGTTATGGACTGTTTCAAAACATTGCTGAGTTTTCGTACCAGTACTGTTTTAACCCCTCCAGAAATCGAAGCTTTCATACAAAAGCAATCCCTTCCTCCAGAATCACAAACTCTCCAGATACTCCTGGAACTCGGCTCCCGTCATAATCTCAATCAGATCATCTCGCCCCTGAGCCATTCGTTTTTCATTGATACCTTGCGCCTTCCGAACCTTATTCGTAGGCGCACCCTCTTTAGACCAGATCAGGAACTGACACTCATTCGTCACCGAACCCAAGAAATTCAGATGTACCTTATGCCCGTACTTCTCATTCATTTTAGATACAAAGTCCTGCTTAGAAGTAAAGGGCTTGCCTACTGCCGTAGAGATACAAATATTGATTACCGGCGTATCCAAACGCTTGATCTCCACGAAATCCAGAGCCTCGAACAAGTCATCTTTGAAGAACATTAATGTATTGTAGACGTCAACAGCCTTCACCGAAACGACATCATCCTCATCTTCATCCATAAAAGTAGAAGTCGTTTCAGGAATAACACCCCGTCCACCTTTGATGGAGAGAGCTTCTTGTACAAAAGCGATCCCACCAGACTCCAAGTCATCGTAAAACTCCGCCAAATCATCATACCCCGAAAAGAGTTTCCGTGCGCTATCCCGAATACCGGGGAGATTACCGATCTTCACGTACTCCCACAACAGCATAGAACGTTTGGAGTCAATCTGATCATACATAGCCTCCGAAAACTCCATACTGCAACCCTCAAAAAGCGGGCCGTCCGACAACTCGTACATGAAAATCGCATAAGGATTAGTGGTTCCCCAATATTGAAGGAATTGACGACACTTCGACTCGCCCATATTCTTGATGCCCAAATCCTTCAGCATCGCCACCAAGCGTTGAACACTCTTCTCTAAACAAACCGGATTGGAACATCTTAACATGGATAGAGTCTCAGTAATTTCCATTTCCGCTCCACAAGTAGAGCAATGTGTAGGAAGAACATCAAGAAACGCCTTGGGGAGTTTGCTGTTCTTCAATTCTAACACAGTTAACATGAAAATTCACCCCTTAATCTCCACTAATCGACCGTTGAATAAAGGAAAAAATATTGGAATTGTTGTTAATATTTCCCCTTGTTGAAATAGCAAATACTGGACGCCTCATGGCATCGAAAATTTGTACATCCACTCGCTTGCTGTAAACATCCAAAACCAAATACATAACTTGCCCATGTTTATTCAAGTATTCCCCGAGAACTTGAAACCCATACGGCGTAGGCACTTGCCGAAAACCGATCTTAAATCGACGATACAAGGTATCACAAAACGACTTGATATGATCAAGATTAATCATCCTATCATCCTCTCCAACTCCATCAATACTACTCAACATAAAAACTTCTCGCCAAGCCAACTTCAACGAAAAGAAACTTTACGAAATTTTGGAACCACAAGCTGGACAGTAATTAATTTTGTAAGAACCAAACAGCCTTGTATTGTCCCTGCTAGTAATCGTCAAAACCCCCGCAAAAATGGTGGCCTTGCAATCATCCGAAGACGACAGTGAGTCCAGTACCCCCGAAGCGCACACTGGACAGGGATTCGACGATTGATCTCTACCATGACCAGCAAAAGGTGAAGGCTTACTCGCAGTTGGAACACTATGCGAATCCACATTCAACGGAATACCCAAGTCCTTAAAATCCTCATGCGAATTTAATGGTCTCCCAATAAGACCTCCCGCAGAAGTACGTCCTCCACCATGTCCAGTAGAAGGCGCAGAAACTGGAGAAGCTAAAGAAACACTAGGCATAGGTGCATTGGACACCGGAGGAATATCCAAATGCCGGGGAACAAAATCCTCTTCATAAATAGGATAACCCCGTCTGCGGTAATCCTGCACTTCTTTCTTCCCAACCCATTTATGCCACCGACCGCAAGCCAAACAATATAACCCAATCTGTGTAGTACCCTTACGCCGCAGAAAAACATCCGTACCCCCGCAAGAAGCACAAGCCTGAACTCCTGACAAAGAAAACACCCCACCAAAAATCAATTTATTACTCTATATACCTCACCTGCCAATCCCGATCCGAAATACACCGCACTCCGAAAAAGACAAAATAAAAAGTAGTCCATCTCTAAAGAGGACTACTAACCTGTCGCTATTTACACTCCTTAATAAGGATTTTATGCTCACGTCCATCACAATCAAGAACCGTCCTAGAAACTTCTCCCTTTAAGATTAGATCAGCAAGCTCGACATTCGTAAGACATAGGCCGTTGACATGCACTAGCTTGTGAATCATGAACTGTAAGTCGTTGCACTCCATCTCAGCACCCGTAGTCTCATCAACAAACTTCCAAACTGCGGGCAAACTCCACAACTCCTTACTTCAGGATTATATTAATTATTTTGAGCCTTTTATGCGATAGTTTCCAGCCTAGTATATTATAGGATATTTCCCCTCATTTGACAACCAATAATTTGTAAAATAATTAAGAAAATTCATTAAAAATATCGACAAAAATCGACATCCACGGACAAGTACTCTAGTAAAATGACAGCATACACCACCACCTTTGACAACACTCGGTAAAGGTTATAACGATATCATATAGTTTTATAAATAATTGGGAAATTTTATAAAATGTGACCCCAACACTACTAGTATATACAAAGGAAACCCAGTTTATACCTAAATGCCATAGTAAATTAGGCAAAAAAAAAATAAGGTGCGAGATTAGCACCATATCCACCTAATCAACCAGATCATGCAACTTGTCAACCATAGTATCCATTGCTGACGCAATCTTCACACTCCAACGCTTATCAGATGCGTAACGCTTATTCACATCTGCCAAAGAATATCCGTTGAAATAAGCACCATCTGGATGTAAATACTTTTCAGAGATATGCCTTGCTACATAGAGGATACACTCACCCTTGGATTCAAAACTTCGAGCTTTGGAGACATCAGAATCATAAGCCTGAAAACCAAACAGATTATTTTTCTTTTGCGCCAGCTCACTAGTACCCCACGCCGATTCAACAACCGATATACCTAATAAAGCTAAGACGTTTACTCCATACTCTTCTTCAGCTTCTGCATACCATTTACCTAAACCCGCTAGACCTGTACCCTCAACCAAATAGTCCAACTGTTCAGACGTTAAATTTGATCTCTTTCTCAAATTCAAAGACTCCAAGTCAACCCGAGTCATTTCACTTAAGAACGCACGCAAACGCTCCAGCTCTTTTCGCTTTTCCTCCTCCAGTTTAAGCAACTCTTGACGTTTCTGCTCTCGCACCAAAACAACTTCCGCAATGATACTTCTGTTTAAAGAGATTGCCTGCCCCAAAAGATCCTGTGGGTCGACAAAGGCTTCAACACTTTCAGAACTAGAATAAAAGGCGTAAGAAATTGTCACTGCACCAAACAACATCACCGCAAAAGCACTAAGAATCAGAAAAAGCGACAAAAACCAATTTAACCTTCTAAGAGACACTCTACTCCCCACTTTCTGTTGGTTATTGAGTAGAATCAACCCCTAGATCATAAGTCTCAACCTCCTTTTGATCCACCACCATAGTCACACTACCATTAAACGATACCCCATCTTCGATAACAAGGGACGCCGAAATAATCGACCCCAAGACCGTACAACCCTTCCGCAACTTCACGTTGCCCTGACAGATAACGTCACCATCAACATAGCCTTCCACCTCCAAATCCTTACAACGAATACCCCCAAACACCTTGGCGGGCTTGGCTATACGGACGAAAGATTCAGTATCAACGGCAAGTTCATCTCTCCCTACCTCAACTCGCCCGTATATTTCCAAAATAGATTCAGATCGCAAGGTTCCCTTAATCTCAGTATCCGAAGAAACGATGGTTACATTAATCCCCGACTTCTTCCTCTTGAACATTACCCTTCACCTCGAGTTTATACATTTCAAAATTAGACCTGATTTCCTCCAGCTCCAGTTGGATCTTCTCTATGTAATCTTGATATTCTTGGTTGACCGTCCTCAACTCCGAAAGTTCCTTTTCCTTCGTATCCAACTTCTGCTCCAACAAGAACTTCTCACTCACAAAATTAAACAGTAAAATGATCGAAAGAACCAAACACAAAACAAAAAATACGAAAACGCCAATGAAAAATCCAATTTTTCTTGTCGAAACCCTCAGCGTTTCCCCGTGATTGGAAATGATATACACATAACCTCGACTCATCCATACCACCTCCACCAAACTGAAGGATTTTATTAGATAAAACAAATGAAGGATCAGATTGAAAACAACAAAAGCGTTGATATAAAATCAACGCCCGATTCGATAAATTTCAACATTGTACCTACAAATCCTCCAAGATCGCCAAGAAGGAATCCTTCTCTTCCTCAGTCAGCTTAGACTCTACCCCCTCGTACCACTCCATCAGACGAGTCTTCACCGGGACAAACTCCACTGATGCAATCTCATCGTCATTTTCGAGATACTCCACCACCGGTTTAGAGACGAGTACCGGGCGTACATCCTGTTTGGATCTTTGAACTCGCTCCAAGGTATAGTTATCACTGACCGGGACGGCATTCTTACCATAAGAGGACTTAAACTCCTCACGCAACTCCCGCTGAATACCGGAATCAATCTGTCTTTCATCACTATAAGGCCGATAATATGCCAAGGATTTGACGTATCTGACGTCCAAGACGTCTGCCATCAACATCTGTGCAACCAGCTTAGGCTGATTCGCATATCGCCACATCCTAGAAGTGACGAAAGCCAGATCGATGGTATCCACCAACTTACGGTCACGATCCAACCGAATATACTTCGGATTGACATCATAACCATACCGGAAGTTGGTATTGTGGCAAATGAACAAACCATTCACAAAAATCTTACCCTGATACTTCGGGTCCGTGAGGATAAAACCCGAGTTATTCTCGGTGGAGTACCCCTCCAACTCGCCCTGCAAATGCAAGTTGCTTTCCACAATGGCTTGATACTCTTCCTCCGAAATACCCCGGATTTCGATGATCAGATCGTGACTCGGTTTCCGTAACCAACGATACTTACGATCCACCAAAATTTCCGGTACGGAAACCCCGTTAAACTTGCGGGATCGCACCAGCCGAGTCCGCCAAACCTCGCCCCGACCGTAATTGTAAATGGTTACCTCTTTCCCTTCCCGCAACAGCACCATCAAAGCAATTTTGTACCCCTCACCATGGGTGCCGATGGTACGTTCATCATCCCGCTTGGTGCTAAACCCTAAGAGCAGGGAATCCAAAGTCAGCACCGAAGTCTTGTTTCCGATTCGCAGGATATTCTCCGCCGCAAGATACTCCCAAAACATCTCATTCTCTGGATTTACCGTTTGGTTATCCAGAGCATTCTGAAATAATTCTCTCACTGCCTCCACGCAAGTCCAATCCGGGACATAATCCGTGGAGAGGGTTAATTGAAACTTCGACAAAATAAACGCCTCCTCCCCTATATAATGGACAAGTTGTTTATTATATTCTACCAAAAATGTCGGATTAAGTCAACCAAAACTCCATAATAAAAATAAAAAGTCAAAAAAAAATAACCCCCAATTGGAGGTTCATTTAATGCCGTGGTGACGACTTCATAACAATTTCTCTTACCATATTTACGAAGTCTGACTCCCATATAGAATACCCCAACCGATCCGCCCACATCCGATCTCGGGAATCACTTGAATAATACACGCCCGGCATAAGTCTTAAAGACCCATCAGGATTAACTCCTTCAACGATATACACCTTATCCCCTGCAAAAACTGCTAAACAATCATAAGGCAACTTACAAAGGACATAACAAATAACCTTCGATCCGGTCTCCGTAGTCAAATACGCCTGATAAGGCGGAGTGGGATCATTTAACCACGTCAACAAGTAATCGCTCAAGAAATGCTTCCGAGTCAATTCCGTATGATTCTTAAACTCCGCTAAGGGAGAACGGGGCTTCTTTTTCTTATAATTGTTCCACCCTCTTCTTCCATAGTTCCAATACATCACTTCTCCCTCCAAGCAAACCAACTTCAAGATTCACTCTCCGCCACCGTTACTTTACCCTGAAACTTTGAGATTACCTCAGCCAAACTATCACCATCCAACTGATAATAATATACCCCGTTTATCATTACACCTTTACCCCTCAAAACATGCTGATTTATGGTGTACTTTTGGAAATACCCCGATAGGGAAGGGAGATCAACGAGACTTACATCGGTAGCAAAATTCTTCTTCAAAGTCGAGTGGATGTCCACAAGAGTCGAGATCGAGAACGACGATAGCAACTTATCTATAATTGCTGAGATTACTTCCTGCTGGCGCTTTCCCCTTCCAATATCACCACTAGGATCGGAATGTCGCATTCGTGCATAAGCTAAAGCTTGCTCCCCGTTCAGGACTTGTAACCCTTTCTCCAAACGAATGGCATTTTGTCTATCTCGACTGTCTTGCTCAGAAAAAGCAAAAGGCACGTCGATCTCAATACCCCCGAGAGTATCAATCAACTCCACAAAGGAATAGAAGTTAAAAACCGCATAGTGATCAATGGTTATTCCCAACAGATTCTCCACAGTCTTCTTCGTTAACTCTACCCCACCATAAGCGAAGGAGTGGTTGATTTTATCGTACTTCCCCATATCTCCTATCTGAACATAGGAGTCTCTCGGAATGCTGACCATATCTATAAGACGATTTTCCTTATCAACCGACAAAACTACTATGGCATCCGCCCGACCAACTAGCGTATCGCTTCTAGCATCCAACCCTAGAGCCAAAAAATTCAACCTTTTAGGTTTTACATCAGGAGATGAAATCTTTACACCATTACTAGCTCCGGAAAAATTAGAATTATTTAAAACCGGAGGATCGACCACCGGTGACGTATGCAAAGTCGGAATCTCCTCTTCCGAAAACGTAGGTGCCTCAACCATCTTAGCTTTGGTCGGGTTCCCGTCCAACAACGACCAAACCAAGTAAACCGAAAAAGAAATCAAAGATAGAATAACCAGTAAAGCAATAGAAATAAACCCCGTAATTATTACCTTCTTGTTAGGAAACAACAGAAACCCTCCCAATACCTAGACTGAG
>ERZ795043.197-NODE-197-length-69854-cov-368.524420_pt1 | contig 69854 bp, 61 predicted proteins | sample MGYA00375127_ERZ795043 | MGnify/ENA primary metagenome ERZ795043 (study PRJEB30172, sample SAMN05518447) | compost metagenome | isolation source: Feedstock adapted compost from Newby Island compost facility, Milpitas, CA | place: USA:Newby Island compost... | reverse complement strand
TGATCGGAGCGCACGGCGCTCTCGGCCCCCTGTGGCCCACGCAGATGAAATAGCCTTGGTGTTGGTCCCGTCGGGTCAAAGTTCGTCATTGACAGACCTCGACGGCGACCTTGCACTGCGGTGCATGATTGAGCGAGTTCGCCTCTCATCCGTTTGGGCCTGCCTGCTTGCCCTGGCCGGCGCACCGATCGTTCATGCCGATTTGCAGGTTGCACCCGTGTTCAGCGACCACATGGTGTTGCAACAAGGTCAGCCGGTGCCGGTCTGGGGCTGGGGTGATGATGGCGAACGCATCACCGTGCAGATCGGCTCGCGCCGCGCCACCGCCGTGGTTCACAACGGCCGCTGGGAGGTGCGGCTGCGCCCCATGAAAGCCGGCGGCCCGTGGACCCTGGAGGTGCGGTCGCCATCGCGTTCCGTGACCTTCACGAACGTCCTGGTGGGAGAGGTCTGGCTGTGCAGCGGCCAGTCGAACATGGAATGGCCGTTGGAGCGGAGTTACCAGCCGGAGGCGGACATTGCGTCGGCGACGAACCGTCTGATTCGCTTTCTGGACGTGCCCAATGTGAAGGCGGAGGCACCCACCATCCGGCTCAACGCCCGATGGGAGGTTTGCTCACCGGATCGCGCCCGTACGTTCTCGGCTGTGGCGTATTATTTCGGCCGCGCATTGTACGAGGTCCGCAGGGTGCCGATCGGCCTGATTCGTTCCGACTGGGGAGGTTCGCCGGCCGAGGCGTGGATGAGCCGGGAATCGCTGGAGATGCGACCCCGCTACGTCCGGGAAATTCTCGACCCGTTTCCCGAGCAGTGGCGGCGGTATCAGGAGAGCCTTGAAGAGTGGCGTCGGGCCCGCGAGCAAGCGCAGCGGGAGGGCCGTGAGTTCAAGCGCAATGCGCCCTGGCCTCCGTGGCGGCCTTCCGAACTCTATCACGGGATGATTGCGCCTTTGATTCCATATGCCATCAAGGGGGTGATCTGGTACCAGGGTGAATCCAACGCGGGTCGGGCCGAGCAGTATCGAACCCTGTTTCAGGATCTGATCCGGAACTGGCGGCGCGACTGGGGCCAGGGGGATTTCCCGTTCCTGGCCGTGCAACTGGCGCCCTTCATGGCGGTTCGGGACGAGCCCGGGGAAAGCGCTTGGGCGGAGCTGCGCGAAGCGCAGGTGCTGGCCATGCGGCAGCTGCCGAAGGTGGGGGTGGTGGTGACGACGGACGTGGGCGACCCGAACGACATCCATCCGGTGTGGAAGAAACCCGTGGGCGAGCGGCTGGCGCTGGCGGCCCGCGCCCTGGCGTATGGGGAAAAGATCACCTGGTCGGGACCTCTTTATCGCAGCGTGCGGTTCGAGGGCTCGAAGGCGATTGTATCCTTTGATCACGTGGGCAAGGGGCTGGAGGCCCGCGGCGGTCCGTTGAAGGGATTTGCGGTCTGCGGGGAGGACCGTCGCTGGGTGTGGGCCGAAGCCCGCATCGTGGGGGACGAGGTGGAGGTTTGGAGTCCGCAGGTGCCGCGTCCGGTTGCGGTCCGATACGGGTGGGCCGACTGTCCGGTGGTGAACCTCTGGAACCGGGACGGTCTTCCGGCTTCGCCCTTCCGGACCGACGATTTCCCTCTGACGACCGCAACGCACGAACCTTGACGAAAAAAGGCGGGGCTGGGGGCGGGGGGCGGAGGACATTCCCGCCCGCCGCGGGCGGAGTGTTTGGTTCGGATTCTCCCTCCGTGCGGCGGCCGGCTTGCCTGTGTCGGCTGTGTGTTGGGCGGCACGGTTGCGTCCGGCGGCGGTCGGCCGGGCTCCCCATCAGAATCGGTAGTACAACGTGAACGTGTGGCTGTTGAGACCCGGGTTGCGGGAGCTGAGGCTGGCGTTGGACATGTGTTCGAACCGGTACCCGCAACCGAAGTGACGGGTGAGGTCCCAGTTCATCCCTGCGTAGCTGGTGAATTGGAAATTGATGCCGAGGTCGAGCCCGCCGAAGGTATGCCGGGTCAACGCCGTCGGGCTGATTCCCAACTCGATCCAGAATGGTGAGTCCGGCGGGCGCACGGAAAGGGCCGGCCCGGCGCGGAAAAGCCCGGAGGTTTCCCCCCGGCCGCCCAACCAGCCCAGGCTGACGCTGAGGTGGGTCTCGATTTGCCACCCGGAAGGGCGCGACCATCCCCAGGGGAGGCGCCACCAGGCGAAGGCTTCGCCACTGCCCATGTCACGTCCGCGTTGGTTGATGGCCAGGGAGGCGTGCCAGCCTGCCAAGACGGGTTGGAGATTCACGGGATCCTGCGAATCCGAGGCCGGGACCGGCTGGCCGGCAAGGACAAGAGCGACGCCCAAGGCCAGCCCGGAGGCGGAGGGCCGCCGTCCCAGCCGGGCGGGCGCGCCGCTGGTGCGCCGCGGCACCGGTACGCCTTCCGGACCGAGGGAGGGGAGTTCGACCGCTTCAGGTGCCTTTTGCATGCCCCGCACGTTAAAGACCCGCGCAAGAGGCTGCAATGAGTCAGTCAGCACCGGCTGCCCGCCGCCTGTGGAAAACGATGGGGTGTTTCAGGTCGAATGCCCGGTCAGCAGCCGGGAGGCCGCATCGTGGACGCGCTGGATCAGTTCTTTGGGCCGCAGTACGCGTGCCTGTCCACCCCAGCTCAGCACCCAGCGCGTGATTTCCTCCAGCTCCGACAATTCCAGGTGGAGTTCCACACTGCCGTCGCGCCGGTCACGGAGCTGCTGGGTGGGGTGCCACTTCTTTTCCCGAACGTAGTCGGCGGCCGGCGGTTGAAACAGGATGGCGACGTGATAATGGCCCGTGCCGGAGCGGACGCCGAAACTGCCCCGCAACAAATCGTCCGGCGAAAAACGGCCCGGCCGGCGAAATGTGCGGCCGGTGAACCGAACCTCCTGAATGCGGGCGGGCACGAACGTCCGTAGCGATTCCCGGAGGTGGTCATGGGCGAAGAGGTACCATTCGCCGTTGATGTTGGCCAGGTGGTAGGGATCGATGCGGCGTTGTTCGGGCCGGGTCTGGCCGGGTTTGCGGTAAAGGATCTCGAGCTGTTCGCAGCGGGTGACTGCGCGGGTGAGGGCGTCAAACACGCCGAGATCGAGCCGGGGTTCGACCCGCTGGCGAAAAGAAAAGGAGCGGGCCACGTCTGCCAGACTGACCGAGATGGTCTCGGGCAGGCCCTGCTCCATCTTCTGGATGGCGCTCAGCAAGGGTCGCTCGAACGGCGTGCCCCGGTATTGTTGGAGTGCCTTCTCGGCCAGCACCAGCGCCACCAGCTCGCCCTCTGTCAGCTTCAGGTTGGGAAAGGATTCGACCGGTTCGGTGTAGTGGTATCCGAACCGGCGCGCGTCATAAGCCAGCGGCAATCCCAGCCGATCCCGCATGAACTCCAGGTCGCGATGGACGGTTTTGGTGCTGACCTCCAGGAGCCCGGCCAGTTGATGGGCGTTGGGGAAATGCCCGGCCTGGACCTCCTGGTGGATGCGCAGCATCCGTTCCAGGGGCGGTCGCGACCTGCCACGGCGTCCGGCCTGACTCATGTGCCTTTCGACACCATCTGGGTCGAAGGGGTTGGATGCGTCAAGCTCGTGTCGCTGAGGACGACCAGACCGTCAATTTTTTGGGCTCCGTTGCCCCGCAGGCAGACAACCCGGGCGAACCCCTGCTGGAGAAGCAACGTCTCCCACTGCCGGATCAGCCGGGCCTGCTCCTCCGGGCTGTAGTTGATGCCCAGGACCACCACGCCCAGGTCCCGGCCCGTATCCAGCCGCTGCAGGTGCCGGGCGAAGTTCGACCGGTTCACGGGCACGAGGAAACCGTCCTCCCGATATTCGGGCCGCAGAATATGGAACTGATTCCAACTGTAGAACTGGACGACCAGGTTGGCGCGGTCGCCCTCGTGGAACCGCGGCAGATGAGCCGAGTCGGGGTCCAACGTGCCACAACCGGTCCACGCGACGGCCAGTGCCACGATGGTCAGCGTGCCGCGAAAACCGTTTCGTGCGTATGCGCGAATGCCGTTCATAGCCGGCCGACACAGGAGCAACCGGCGGGCCAATTGGCCGCGGCGCGTGGGGGCAGGCGGGAGGATGCGATCCGTCAGAGAGGCCGGCGGCGCCGTTGATGCATGACCACCAGAAGGGCGGGCAACACCATCAGCGCGGCCGCCATGCAGGTGGTGACCCCTGCACTCATCACGAAGCCGAGGCTGGCGATGCCCCGGTGGTCCGCAAGCAGGAGACTCCCGAACCCGGCCACGGTGGTCAGTCCCGAGATCAACACCGCCTTGCCCGTGCTCCGGGCCAGCAGACCCGGTTCCTGTTCCTCGGCGTACCGGTTGAGGATGTGAATGCCGTTGGTGACACCGATCCCGATCACCAGCGGCAGCGTCATGATGTTGGCGGGGTTGAAGGAAACCTCACGCCAGACCATCCAGCCCAGCAGCCACAACATCCCGAGGCCGACCGGCAGCAGGGCCAGTACCACTGCGGCGGGACTGCGAAAGTGCCAGGCCACCAGCGCCACGATGGCAAACAGCGCATACCAGGCCGCTTCTTCATAGCTTTCTTTCAAGAGGGTGGTGTACTCGTAGAGTTGCACCGGTGTGCCGGTGGCGTCCGGATCCACCGTTCGCAACTGCCGGACGAACGCCTCCTGCGGTCCCCGTTGCCAGACATCCTCCTTCGGGAAAACCTGAAGCAGCAGTTTTCCGTGCACGCCCACGAAGCGTTCCCGCAGCGCCGCAGGAAGGTCCTCCAGCCGGACCGGCACACCGGGGTCCTGCTCCTGCAGGGCCCGGAGGGTCTCTCGCAGGTCTTGAAAGAAGGCGCGCTGATAGGCCCCCAGTTTCCCGGCCCGGGCGGTCTCCGTGCCCAGTGAATCGTCCAGCATGCTCCGGCGCAGCGCCGTGATCGTGTCGCGCAGCGAAACCAGGTTGGTTCGGAGATCGGATGCCTCTGCCGACAGGCTCTCCAGCGCGAGCCCCACGTATCCGCCGAGCGCCCAAAGTGTGCGACTCAGATCGTGCAAAGCCACGGGAGCCGGATCGGGCACGGGCAGGGGGAGCTCCCGCGCCAGGTCGCGGATCTGGCGGATGCGCTCGCTTTTCCGCCCGGGTTCCGGCGTCAGCAGGGGGACCAGGCTTTGCACCTCCGCGACGGCGGGGAGACGTTCCAACTGCTGCTGCAGTTGCCGGGCCTCGGAGAGGTCGTCGGCAATGACCACCCCGTACAGCAGGGAGCGGCCGGCCGATTCGATCAGTTTCCTGCTGTACACCACCGCCGGCAGGTTCTCGCTTTGGAGATTGAGCAGGTTGTAGTCGAAGCTCACGCGGGGGGCTTGAAAACCTGCCAGCAACGTCACGATGGCGCCCAGGGCCAGGACCGTCCGCGGCCGCTGCAGCCAGAGCCGTTCGATGCGCGCCCGCACGGGGATGCGAACCGAGGTTTCGTCCCAGAGATTCTGGCGGCCGGCCAGCAGGAGCGCAGGCAGGAAGGTCAAAGTGGTGACCAGGCAGATGAGCATGCCGCTGCCGCAGATCCAGCCCATTTCCTGGATGCCCTTGAAATCGGTGAGGGTCATGGCGCAGAACCCGCCGGCCGTGGTCAGGGCACCGGTCAGGATGCCCTGGCCCGTGTGGGTCATGGCACGTTCCAACGACGGCACCCGCCCGTGGCCGGCCCGCAGCTCTTCTTCGTACCGCGTGACCAGGTGGATGCCGAAATCAATGGCCAGGCCCACCAAAATGGGGACGAAGGTGATGGTGAGGATGTTGAGATGACCGACGGTCAGGGTGGCGAAACCGAGCGTGTGCGCCACCCCCACCAGCAGCGTGGCCATGGCCTTGAGAGGGCGACCGGTTTCGCGGTAGCCGAATACGAAGAGGGCCGCGCACAGCACCAGGGCCACCACACTGGCGCGCAGCGTGTCGCGCTGGGACTGCCGCATCTCGTCCCACTCCAGCACCGGCTCGCCCGTGATGCCCACGTTAATGCCGGGCACTTCTCGTTTGGTTTCCTCCACCTTTTCGCGGAGGCGCGCGATGGCCGCCCGCTCCCCTTCCACGCCGGGGGGATGGGTCGTCACCAGGAACATCCGGCCCTGGTTGTAGGCCAGGTACTGGGCATGGAGGGCCTCCTCACCCCCGTTGAACAGGGCGGTGACACCGGGGGAAGGCGGCAGCCCCGGCGTGTGAAGGCAGGCCTCGGCTTGGGCAAGGATCCGTTCCAGGGCAGGCAGGGCGCCCATGAGGACCTTCTGTTGCCCGGCTGGTGCGTTGCGGGCGGCGCGAAACCACGCGTTCACCTGGTCGAACAACGAGACCAGGTTGGTGGTGCCGCCCAGTGCAGACAGGAACGACCGGTATCGGACCAGTTGTTCGTGCAACTGGTCGAGTTCGTCTTCCGAAAGCAGGTGAAGCGCCTTGTTGCCGAGGAGCTTCAGGTCCCCCTTGTAGAAGACGCGGTGGAAAAGCTCCGGTTCGGCTTCCAGCCGGGCGGCCAGTCGTTCCACGAACTGCCGGTTGGCCTCCGGATCCTCGCTCTCCACCACCACCACCAGGTCGTCAGGTTTGGGGAACTCGGCGCGGAATTGGAGGAAGTTACGGTGGTACCGGAGGTTTTCACCGACCAGGTTGCCTCGGCGGGTGTCGAACTGGAGGTTGCGGACCGTGTAGAGCAGGGCCGCGGCGGCCAGGAGCAAGTGCACCCCGACGAACCAGGCCGGCCGTCGGGCCACCAGTCGGGCCAGCGTGGCCAGGAGGGCGGGCACCCACTGATGGGCCCTGAACAGGTTCATGAACCGTGCCACGCACGCCGGCCCGGACCACGCCGCACACGCCGCGACGAACCCGCCCTGCGGGCGCAACGAACCGTGGAAGGAACACGCATCGGCGGCCGAACGGTCCGGGTCAGTTCAGGAATTCGGCGTTCGAATAGACTTCCTTGACGTCGTCGTGCTCCTCCAGGGCCTCGATCAACCGGTTGACCGCGGCGATGGCTTCCGGATCCTGAAGGGGCACGGTTGTGATCGGCAGCTCGGTGACCTCGGCCACCTCGCACTTGATGCCGCGTTGTTCCAGGGCCTTGTGCACCGCCTCGAACCTGGCGGGTTCGGTGATGATTTCGTAGCCCTGTTCGTCCGCCCGGAAATCTTCCGCACCGGCCTCGAGTGCGATTTCCATGAGCTGATCCTCCTGGGCGTTTTCGCGCGCCACGATGATCTGGCCCTTGCGCTGGAAGAGGTGGCTCACCGCGCCGGTGGTGGCCATGGAACCGCCGTTGCGCGTGACGATGCTGCGGATCTCGGCCGCGGTGCGGTTGCGGTTGTCGGTGCTCACCGGCACCAGCAACGCCACGCCGTGCGGCGCGTAGATCTCGTAGGTGATCTCCTCGTAGTTGCCCGAGTCCCCGGCGCCGGTGGCCCGTGCGATGGCCCGCTCGATGTTTTCCTTCGGCATGTTGGCCGACCGGCACTTCAGCAGCACCATCCGCAGGCGCGGGTTCATCTCCGGGTCACCGCCGCCCTGTTTGGCCGCGATCATGATCTCCCGCGCCAGCTTCGAGAACAATTTGCCCCTCTTGGCGTCCAGAGCGCCCTTGAAGTGCTTGACCTTTGCCCACTTGCTATGACCAGCCATAAACCCGTCCGTCCAATTCCTCTGCCGCGTTCCGCAACCGGCCGGACCGCCGACGTTCCAGAGAACCGACCCGCGACCGTTCAGCCTTGCGCCGGCTCCACGCGAACGGCCGTGCCGTAACACAGCACCTCGGTGACGCCGGAGGCGATTTCCGTGGCGTCGTAACGCACCCCGATGACGGCGTTGGCACCCAGTTGGCCGGCGTGCGCCAGCATCTGGTCGAACGCCTCCTGCCGCGCCCGCTCGCACAACGCCGTGTACAGGGTGATGTTTCCCCCGAACAGCATCTGCAGACTGGCACCGATGTTGCCCAGGAGCGAACGTGAACGTACCACAATCCCGCGTACCACGCCATAGTTCTGCACCACCCGGTAGCCGGGCAACTCGAACGCCGTGGTCGTCAGAGGATGCGTCTGGCTCATACCGCACCATTCAATCCCGCCTCCGCCGCAGCGAAAAGTCCAATCGGGCCCCCGGCTCCGGCGGCAGCCGGGTCCGGGACGGGCCCGGGGGCAGACGCCCGCCGGGGAGCGCGTCCAACCGCAAACCGCGGTCGCGTCCCCTCGCCGGCCCGCGCCGGGCCGGCATCGTTGCGCGACCGAAACCGGCCAGGGCGGGCCGGCCGCCCGTCAGACCTCCAAGGTCACACGCCGTGCCCAAGCGTCGGCCTCGAGGATCTGTTCCAGGGTGGGCTCTTCGATGACCCGGTGGGCCTCCATGGCACGGCGCACCCGTTCCGGGATCTCGGCAAACGAGAGCCGGCCCTGAACGAAGGCTGCCACGGCCACCTCGTTGGCCGCGTTCAACACTGCGGGCAGCGTCCCGCCGATCCGGCCGGCCCGCCGCGCAAGGTCCAGCGCGGGGAATCGCTCGCGATCCGGGGCCTCGAACGTGAGGGCACCGAGCTTGACAAAATCGGTTTGGACGCGGCCGCTCGGCACGCGTTCCGGATAGGTCAGCGCATACTGAATCGGCAGGCACATGTCCGGCGTGGACAACTGCGCCAGCCAGGAGCCGTCCACGAATTCCACCATCGAATGGACCACGCTCTGCGGATGGATCAGGACCTCGACGCGGTCGATGGGTATGTCGAACAACCAGCGGGCCTCGATCATTTCGAGTCCCTTGTTGAACAGCGTGGCCGAATCAATGGTGATCTTGCGGCCCATCACCCAGCTCGGATGTTGCAGGGCGTCCTCCAGCCGGATCTCGGCAAACCGATGTTTGGGCCATTGCAGTGGATCGCGAAACGGCCCCCCGGATGCGGTCAGCCAGAGTTTTCGCACCGACTCGATCGGGCGGCCGTCCAGACACTGGAAAATGGCCGAGTGCTCGCTGTCCACCGCCAGGATGCGCACGCCGTGGGCGCGGGCCTCGCGCATGACGATGGACCCGGCCATGACCAGGACCTCCTTGGACGCCAGCGCCAGATCCTTGCCGGCGCGGATGGCGGCCAGGGCGGGCCGCAAGCCGCCTGTTCCGACGATGGCCAAAAGGACGATGTCCGCCTCCGGCATCGTGGCCAGACGCACCAGCCCCTCCTCACCGCTGCAGACCTCGCAGGGCAGACCGGGCGTGGCCTCCAACTCCGCCGCCGCGGCCGGATCCCGCAGACAGGCCAGTCTCGGCCGGTACCGCCGGGCCTGTTCGCGCAGCAGCGCGACGTTGCTGCCGGCCGCCAGACCGACCACGCGCAGCCGGTCCGGCAGATCATCCACCACCTTCAACGCACTCGTACCGATGGATCCGGTGCTGCCCAGGATGACGACGTTCTTCATGGACGGGTCAGAACGTGGCGCAGGTACAGATACATCAACGGCGCATTGAACAGCAGGCTGTCCAGGAGATCCAACAGACCGCCGATGCCGGGGAACCAGCGGCCCGAATCCTTGACGCCCGCCTCGCGTTTCCAGAGCGATTCGATCAAATCTCCCAACACGGCACCCGCACCCAGTGCCAGACCCAGCACCACCGCGTGCAGCGTGTGCATACCGGGCAGGCGGGGACCGAGCGCCGCTGCCAGGGCCAGACTTGCGGTGGTCGAAAAGAGAAGCGCACCTGCTAAACCCTCCCAGGTTTTGCCCGGGCTGACCCTGGGAGCCATCTTGTGGCGGCCGCAGATCGAGCCCACCATGTAGGCGCCCGTGTCGCTGAGTTTGGTCACCAACAGAAAATACAGCACGTACCACCGCCCGAGACCTTCGATGCCGGGGAAAAAGTGGATCTTCTGGATGAAGTTCAGCAGCCACGGCACGTACAGCAAACCCAGCAGACTCACCGCCATGACGGACAGGCCCTGACCCGTGGGACCGGAAACCAGCAGGCGCAGCGCCAGCCCCAGAACGAACACGATCAGGAAACTGGTTTCGAAGTCGTTCACCCGGGCCGGGCTGTTGTGGATGCCCAGTTTGCCGGTGCAGTGGAGGAACGTCCCCACCATCAGCAGGCATCCGCCCAGCAAGCCGCACCCGCGAAAGGCAGGCAGTCCGCGCCGTGCTGCCAGACCGTAGAACTCCGCCAGTCCCGCGGCGGCCAGGAACACCATGATGCCCAGGAAGACCCAGTTGGCCACCGCCGGATGATCGGAGAACAGTGCCAGCAAAACGGCGGTCCACAATACCACCGAGCTGGCCAATCGCCGCAAAAAGGTCCGGGCGCGATCCCCCGGAACGGTCCGGCCCGTGCCGGACGCGGGCGGCCGCAACTCGGACGGCGAGGGACCGGGCTTGGGTGTGGGCGCGGATGCCTGAGAGCAGGCGGGCTCGTTCGGCTCGGGTTCCATGGGTGTGCCGTGATTGCTTGAGGTCAGGAGGCCCGGTTGGGGTAGGGCGGTTTGCGCACCCGCGGCGGCGGGTTCTCCCTGAGCATGCGCAACACCTCCTGCACCGCGCGTTCCAACTGGGGATCCCGGCCCCGGGCCATTTCGCCCGGATCATCCACGACCTCGATGTCCGGATTCACCCCGTATCCTTCGATGATCCATTCGCCGGTTTTGCTGTAGATGCCAAAGGTGGGGACCGTGACGGTGCCGCCGTCAATCAGCTGCGGTGCGCCGGTCATGCCGATCAACCCGCCCCAGGTTCGTTGGCCGATGAGGGGGCCGAGCCCGGACTGTTTGAAATAGTAGGGGAAACAATCCCCGCCGGAACCACTCCAGCCGTTGATGAGCATCGCCTTGGGCCCGAAATGAGCCACCGGCGGCCACGCCCAATCCCGTCCGTCGCGCACTCCCCAAAAGTTCCGCAGCGGCCGGTTCAGCAGTTCCACGAAGCGATCCGGGATCTGGCCGCCGCTGTTGAAGCGTTCGTCAATGATCAGACCCTCCCTGGTGATCTGGCCCCGCCATTGCCGGACAAGTTCGTTCTGCCCGTTCCGGCCCGTGTCAGGGACGTACACGTACCCGATGCGCCCCTGGCTGAGCTCCTCGACGCGACGGCGATTCTGTTCGATCCATGCCAGGTTGCGCAGCCGCATCTCTCCGTCCAGGTCGAGGGTTTGCACCAGCACCTGGCGGGCGCCCTCGAAGGCGGGCCGGTCGTTCACGGTGAGCAGCACCGGCTGCCGCTCGAGTCCCTGGAACGCGGCCCACGGATCCCGGTTCGTATCCACCGGTTCGCCGTTGACGGCCAGCAGGTAATCGCCCACGTGCACGTTCGTGACGCCCGGCTCGCGCAGGGGCGAACGAACCTCCACATCCCAGGGCGCGCCCTCGAGGATGCGGGCGATCTGATAGGCCCCGTTGGTCAGGATGAAGTCGCAACCCAGATAACCCACGCCGCGTTCGGGCGGGCGCTCCAGGTCACCCCCGCTTCGATAGGTGTGGGAGGCGTTGAGCTCGGCGATCATCTCGCCGATGATGTAGTTGACGTCCCAACGGGTGACCGCCTCGGCCAGGAGGCGTTCGTAGCGTTCCCGGATGGTGTCCCAGTCCACACCGTGCAGGTTCGGGTCGTAAAAGTAATCCCGTTCCAGCCGCCAGGCATCGGTGAAGATCTGACGCCACTCGGCCACCGGGTCGATGGTGGCCTCGAGCCGGTCGGACGCCAGGCGCTTGTCCATGCGCTGGTTTTCCCGCGGTTCGACGAAGGCGTACTGGCTGCCCTTGCGAACGAAGAGTTTCGAACGATCGGCGGTCAGCTCGAATGCGTCCGCGTCGTCCAGCACACGCCTGGTCTCCCGCTTGTCCAGGTCGTAGTACTCAATGGGGCTGGCGGTGTGATCGCTGCCCACACGGGGCATCCAACGGTAGAGCAGTTTGCCGGGCACGGCTGCCAGGTCGTCGTAGCGGCCCGGTTTGGTGGGCAACAGCACGACACGCTGTTCAAACCCCTCGAGATCAATCTCTACAGGGGCGGGGGACCGGGTTTCCGATTTCTCTTTTTTCTTTTCTGCGCCGGACGGTTCGGAGGGAGCCTCTTCGGCAGAGGGCTGCTGCGCGGCTGCGGCGGGCGCGTCGGTTGGCCCGGCTGTCAACAACGCCGCACTGCGTGCGTCCGCCTTCTTCGGTTCGTCAGGTTTTTCGTCCCTGTCCGGCTTGGGCTTTTCCTCGTCGTTCCGTGGAGCGACGGGGGAGGGAACATTGGTTCGGAGCGGCACGGCCGCCAGGCGCTGCGCGTTGGCGTAGATCCAGGAGTTGTCCACCTCGCTGTAAAACGGCTCAAAGTGGCGGAAGGTGCGGAAAAACAGGTATTTCCCGTCGGGATCGAACACGGGTTGATCGTCGTTGTAGAAGCCGCTGGTGACCTGGTGGCGCCGGTGATGTTGGTAATCGTAGAGCACGATGGCGGTCTGGCGGTTCTCGCAATCGCCGGCGTAGGCGATCCATCGGCTGTCCGGCGACCAACTCACACGGAAACGGCTCAGGTCGCCATGGTACATCCACATCTGCTGGTCAATGCATCGGTTGGTCCGGGTGTCCAGATCGTAGACCCAGATACGCATGGATTGATCAATCCAGAGGATCTTCTTGGAATCGGGGGACCACTGGGGCTGGTAGCGGAAACCGGGGCCCAGCCGGGTCAAGGTTCGCGGTTCGGCCGCCCCGACCGGTGCGGGGTCGGCCGGGATCAGAGTCAGCTCGTATTCGCCGGTGCGGTCACTGAAACAGGCGATCCAACGGCCGTCCGGGGACCATGCGGGATACCGTTCGGCCGAGCCCGGTGTACGTGTGAGGTTGAAGGTCACGCCGTGCTCGGCCGGCACGGAGAAGATTTCGCCCCGGGCCTCGAACAGGGCCCGCTTGCCCGTGGGCGAGGGTGCCGCGTTTTGGATGAGATTCGACACGTTTTGCACGCGCGGTTTCAGGGTGAGCCGATCGGTTCGGACCGTGACGGGCACCTCCCGCGTCTGTTCCGTTTTGAGGTCCAGCAGGTAGAGACGCCCGGCGTTTTCGAAGACGATCTCCTCCGGACCGATGCTCGGGAATCGCACGTCGTAGTCCTTGAAGAACGTGACCTGCCGGAACCGGTCCCGCCCAAACTCGTACGCCCAGATGTTGAAACGTTTCTCGGGCCCGCGATCGGAGAGGAAGTAGAGCGTCTCCCCGTGCCACATGGGGATGGATTCGGAGGCGTCCGACTGCGTCAGGTTGCGTGCCCGGTAGGTCTGCAGGTCGAACAACCACAGGTCGGGATTCATGCCGCCGCGGTAGCGTTTCCAGGTGCGGAAGTCCACGCTGATGGGCTGGTAGACCAGGGTGCGTCCGTCGGGAGCGACCGCGCCAAACTCGCCATAGGGAACGGGCAGCTTTTCCGGAAGCCCTCCGTCCACGGGCACCTTGTACAACTGGTTGAACCGGTTTTTGTAACTGGTCATCGTGGTGGCATAGAGCAGGTGTTTGCCGTCCGGGTACCAGTCCACCAGCCGGTCCGGAGCGCCGTGGTGGGTGACCCGGTGGGGTAGGCCGCCGGTGACCGGGATCACGAACAGGTCCACGTTGCCGTCGTAGTTCCCGCTGAAGGCGATGCGCGTGCCGTCCGGCGAAAACTTGGGGAAAGTCTCCTCGCCGCTGGGCGAGCTCAGCCGCACGGCTTCGCCACCGGTTTTCGGCACCAGCCAGATGTCACCGGCGTACACGAAGACGATGTGGGTGGCCGAGACATCCGGCTGTCGAATCATCCGGGCGCTCAGAGGACGGGGTGGTTCTTCCGCGCCGTGAACCCGGGCGGTCCCGATGGCTGCGGCAGCGAGGCCGGCGAGGACAAGTATCCCGTGCAGCATATGCAACGGGTGGGAATGTGTCCCAAAGCCGGTGTAAAAACCAAGCCCGGAATCCGTCGTGCGCCCGGCCCTCGGTGGGTCGCCCTTCGGCGCGATGCCCGGCCCGGCGGCATGACACAGAATGTGGCGTTGCCGGCCGAAATCAGGCCGGCTGCTGATAGTGCACGTCCACAAAGGTCAGGTACACCTCGCGGGTCACCTCCCAGGGACGATTTTGACCGGGCGCGTAATAGGCGCCCACCTGGGTCCAGCAGGCCAGCTTGTTGCCGATGGCCAGCAACTCCGAGTTCCACCGCGGGTCGGTGGCCAGACGCCGGAACAGGTCGCGGAGCGGCCCGCTGGCGAACCGCGTGGGCGAGACCCGCACATCGGCCGCCTGCACCGTGTAGCCGTACGCTCGGGCCATTTCCGCGCGCAGCGAACTGGCCTCGCTGAAGGAGGTCAGGGTGCGCAACAGGCGCTGGGCCGACCGGCTCATGGGACACTGGCCGGCGCGGAACGGAATGGACCCGTCCAGAAAACACTCGTGGACGCCGAGCAAAATCCGCCAAACCTCGCCTTCCGCCCCGCCCACGCCCGCGCAGGTGTCGGCCACCACGCCTTCCAACTCGGCCACGACGGCCCGTCGCAGCAATACCAGCGGAACACCCTCCATGAAACGGCCCAGCCAGGAACTGTCGCCGCCCCAATCCACGGTCTCTCCCGTCTCCAGCTGCACTTGGGAATGGACCTCCAGGAACCCGGTCGGGCCGTGGCCCAGGCGGACCAGGCTGGTGGATTCGAGCAAAAGCCGGGCGCCGGCGGGGAAGGAGACGGTCTGACCCCGCGCCAGAATCAGCGCGCCACTGCGCAGCGTCCGCACCTCGCGTCTCCGGCTGCTGCGCACCTCCGTGTCGGAACCGAGCAGGCCCGATTGACCTTCCCAACTGACCCGGCTTCCCGAGGCCAGGACGATGGAGAGCTCCGGCTTCAGAGGTTGCTCGGTCCCGTCGGCCAGGCGCAGACGAAGCTGCCATGTCAACTGGCCCCGGGCCACGTCCAGCACGGGCTTGCAACAACGCACATGCCCGCCCCGGTAGAGAAGTTCGTAGTCGACGCTCTCCAGCGGGTGAAGCCCGTCCATGGGTGCCACGTGCACGGCCCGGCCGACACTGCCGGAGATGTTTTCGCGGGAGAGGCTCACGCGAAATCGCGGCGGCCCCACCAGCCGCGTGTGCATGCCGTCCACCAACAAGACCTGATGCTCCAGTTCCAGCGGCCGGAGCCCTTGTTTGACCGTTTCCACCGCCACTCCGCAGGCCTGTTTGAGGTCGCCCAGCGTCGTCACCACGGGCTGGCTGCCGCGCAGCTCCACCAGCCCCTCCGGCAGGCGTAGCGTCCCGCCGCGAAGAAGCGACCGCAGCCACTCCTCGATCTGCTGGGCCCCGCCCTTGACGGGTGCTCCCAGACTCCGAAGTTGATCGGCCCGCAGGCGTATCATGACCGTGCTGCCAGTTTGATCGGCGCGGGCAGCCCCTGACCAGTCCGGATGCGTCGGCGCTCCGTCCCACCCAACTGGCAAGGTGACCCTCCCACCCCGGCACGTTCCCGGACCTGCGAAGAGGTCCGGACCCCTTGAAAACGATGCGGACCGCTTGCACGAGGAATTCGATGTGCTAACGATGCGGCCACATGAAGGGACGGTGGACCTGGCGTCGCGTGTTTCGCCTGCTGGCCCTGGGTCTGGCGGTGGCCGGACTGGCCGGCTGGCTGGCTGGCGGTGCCCACGTGGGGTGGACCCAAACCAGCGTGCCCGTGCGGACACTCGACGAGGTCACCGGCCTGGAGGCCATCCATTACGAACGCCGGTTCGTGCCCGGACTGGACTTCGTGGCGGTCCTCTCGGCAGCCGCCGGTCTGGTGGCGGGCCTGTCGTTCCTGTTTCGCAAAGATGCCTTGGTGGCACCTTCACTGCCAACCAACAAGAACCGAAAGGAGGAACCATGAACGTGAATGCGAAGGTGGGTCGAGTCTGCTGGTTGGTCCTGGCGACAGCCTGGGCGGCCGGGGCCGCCCCCTTGGAGTTCGATTTCCGTGATCCCAAGGGCGTCAACAACGTGGTGTTTCATCTGGATGCACCCTTGGAATCCATCAGCGGCAGCGCCACCGGTATATCCGGCAAGGTGACGTTCGACCCCGACGATCCTGCCGCCACACGCGGCCGATTGGTGGTGGCCGCGGAATCCCTGCACGTGCCGAATCCGATGATGAAACAGCACCTGCACGGCCCGCAGTGGATGGACGTGAAACGGTTCCCGGAAATCGTGTTCGAGGCCCTGACGCTCGAGGATGTCAAACAGGAGGGTAACGAGGTCACGGCGAAGGTCCGCGGACGCATGACCATTCGAGACGTGACCCGCGAGATGGTCGTGCCAGTCCGCCTAACTTATCTGAAGGACAAACTGGGCGCGCGGACCAACGGCCAGATGCAGGGCGACCTGCTGGTGATCCGGTCGCGCTTCACCATCCGACGCAGCGATTTTGGAATCAATCCGAACGCGCCCCGGGACAAGGTGGCCGATGAAATCGAACTCACCCTGAGCCTGGCCGGAGCCGCCCCGCGCTCCTGAAGAGTGCGGGAGCATCCGCGGGCGGGCAAGGCATCAGGAGAGGTTGCCCTGTTGCGCGGCGCGCCGGCGGCATCCCTCCCGGCGGGCGTGGCGGACCGCGCCGGTAGGCGGCGCGCCTCAGCGGCTCATGAGCTGTTCGATCTCGTCCGGTTCGATCGGGATGTCGGCCATCAAATCCACCGGTCCCTGGTCGGTGACCAACAGGGTGTTCTCCAGTCGGATGCCCAGTCCCTCCTCACGGATGTAGATGGCGGGTTCGCATGTGAGCACCCAGCCGGCGGCGATCTTTTGGCCCGGCTGCAACACGTCGTGCACGTCCAGGCCGATCGGATGAGCCACACCGTGCATGAAATAGCGGCGGACGGGGGGTGAATCGGGATCGGTTTTTCGCCCGCTTCGGGGCAGGAGGCCCAGCGCCCGGCATTCTTCGGCGATGAGCGTTTCGGCCTCCTTCCGGAGGTCGTTGAGGGTCTTGCCGGGGACCAGTGCGCGGGTCATTTGCCGGAAGACGCGGAGCACGGCCTCGTAGACCCGGCGCTGGCGCCGGGTGAACCTCCCGCTGACCGGCACGGTGCGCGTCATGTCGGCGTTATAACTGGCGTAGTTCGCCGCCACGTCCAGCAGCAGCAGCTCTCCGGCGCGGCAGGTGCGGTCGTTGCGGGTGTAGTGGAGGATGCAGGTGTTGGGACCGGAGGCGATGATGGGAGGATAGGCAAAAGCCGAGCGGTGCCGGATGAATTCGCGCGCGAACTCGGCTTCCACTTCGGCTTCGTTGATGCCTGGCCGGATCCGGCGCAGGACCTTGCGGAAGGCGTGACCGGTGAGGCGACAGGCCTCGTGGATGAGATCCACCTCGATGGGGGACTTCACCGTGCGCAACTGATGCATCAGCGGTGCCAGCCGCCGGTACTGGTGCAGGGGATAGCGTTGCTGGCAGTCGCGAACGAACCGGGCGTCGCGCGTCTCGACCTCCGGCATGGCGCGATAGTGCTCGTTGCTGTTGAGGTAGACGAGTTCCATCTCGCACATCAACTGGCGGAAAATCGGGGGGAACTCATCCAGCCAGCGGATCTGTTCGATACCGGAGATCTTGCGGGCTTCTTCCCTGGTGAGCTTGGGTCCCTCCCAGATCAGCGTGTGCTCGTCGGGGCGCCGCAGGAAGAGCACCTCCCGGTGAGTGGGATCACTGGCGTCTGGTGCCAGCACCAGGATCGTCTGCTCCTGCAGGATGCCCGTGAGGTAGAAGAGATCGGCGTTTTGTACGAAACCCAGCGTGCCGTCCGCGTTGGTGGGCATCACATCGTTTGCGTTCAACACGGCCAGTGAACGCGGCGGCAACAGGCGCCTCAGTCGGTCCCGGTTTTCACGAAAAAGCCGGGCGGGGATCGTCACCGGTCTGATCATGTCTAGTGAACTTACGAGACCCCGCCCAAGGGGGTCAATCTTGCGGTCCCGGGGCCTGCTCCGCCCGCCAGGCCTGCCACGCCGTCCAGCGATGCCACGGATGGCACGCTCGTCGGACCGGGAGGACGAACCTCACGAGGCGTCCGAAGGGTTTGCTCGGGCCCTGGGCCGAATCAACGAGGCACCGTGTTTGCGCCACCAACGCCACAGGGCGTAAAGGGCGGGCAGCCACGTGCTCAGGTGCCGGCGTCCGCGCACGGCCCACCAACCTGCCACGGCACTGGCCACGGCCCACGCCCCCGCCTTGTGGCGCAGCCGGTCCATCCACCCGCCGGCGGACGAGAGACGGGTCAGACTCTCCCAGAGGGCACGGGCGTTGGCGTACTCGGTCCGGAGCACCGCCCGGTGGAGTTCCGCCTCCGCGGTCAGGAGCCGCTTGATCTGTTCTCGTTCCGCCTGGGATCTTCCCCGTTCAGCCATGCGGTGTCTTTCCTGAATTCGGCCACGGTTTGGGCAAACGGGCCGGGGCCCTCCCGAACTTCACGAATCAAACGGCGCAGACCGAGGATGGAGCCGCCCAGGCAAATGAGGGCCAGGGCCAGCACGCCCCATGCGCCCAGGAGTTGGTAGGCCACCCACGCGGCCAATCCCAGGAGCAGCAACACCCCCGCGGCACCCAGCACCAGGAAACAGGTCAGTTGCGCGGCAAACCGCAGCAGCCGTTCCTTTTCCTCCTCCCATTCCAGGGCGAACAGCTCCAAGCGGTTGCGCGCAAGGCCGACCAGCGCGCCAATGGCCCGGCGGAGGCCGAAACGCCCACCCCGGTTGTGCGGAGGTGCCTCCGTCATTCGATTGTCACCTGCGGCCCAGCAGGACGCCGATCAACAGCCCAAGGGCGAAAGACAGGCCGATCGTCTCGTAGGGATGCTGCCGGATGACGGTGTCGGCCCGACGGGCCGCCTCCCGGGCGCGCACCACGACGCCCTCCTCCAATTCGGCGCAGGTGGCCTTGGCCCGTTCCAAGGCCTGGGCCAGCCGCTCACGGGCCTCCCGCGCCTTGTCGGACACGTCATTCGCCGTGGCCTGCAACAGCGCCTCGGCGTCCCGCGCCAACTGGCGCAGGTCCTCCACCACGCGTTCCTTCGCCAGGGCCGTCCGCGCACCCTCCAGATTGGCAAAATGGGTCTCCATAAGCGTATCTCCCTCCGTTGCCCGGTTGCTTGGGTTTTTCTGTTGGTGCAGAATCCGCTTCGGATCCTGCGCTTCTTGTGCGACCGCTTTACAATGAACCAGATTCGGCGCTGAGGCAAGCGAAAGTCCGCGTGCTCAGCGGGCTTTGCGGGACGAATCAGGCGGGGGCGGATGCTCCGGGGTGCGCTCCAGCAGGGCTAGGAACCATGCCGGGGGCCGGATGGGCCGGCCGTGCGCATCCACGAACGCGTGCACGGTATGGCCCGTGACGACCAAAAGCCCGGAATCGGCGTGCCGGACTTCCATGTCGAACCGCAATTGTGCACGGCCTTGACGGTTCAGTGTGGCGTCAATCGTGAGCAGATCATCGTAACGCGCGCGTCCCACCAAGCGCAGGTGCGCCTCGATCACCGGCAGGAACACCCCGCGGGCCTCCACCTCGGCATAGGACAGCCCCAGTCGGGCACGAATGAACTCCGAACGGGTGCACTCGAACCAGTCCAGGGCCCGCGCATGATAAAAGGTGCCCATTTGGTCGGTTTCTCCGTAGCGCACCCGTATGGTGTGCCGATGGGTCAATGGCTGCATGAAGCTTCCCTGGATTCCCGAGCAGGTTTCACTGTGCATCCGCGACCCGACCCGCGGGAAACGGGCCCGGGTTACACGAGGAGCGAGCCCGGCTTCCCAACCGGGTAGGGTCGGCGTCGGCACACTCAAACCGCTGCGTCTCCGGTTTCCTCGGTGCGGATGCGGATCGCGCTCTCCACGGGCAGCACGAACACCTTGCCGTCGCCGATCTTGCCGGTGCGGGCGGCCTTCACGATGGCTTCCACCGCGGATTGCACCAGATTGTCCGGCAGGACCACCTCCACCTTGATCTTGGGCAGAAAGTCTACTGTGTACTCGCTGCCCCGGTAAATCTCGGTATGCCCCTTTTGCCGGCCGAACCCCTTGACCTCGGTCACGGTCATGCCCTGGACACCCAGGACGGAAAGGGCCTCTTTGACATCCTCCAGTTTGAAAGGCTTGATGATGGCCTCGATTTTTTTCATAGGCGCACAATCGCTTCGATGTCCCATCCTAATCGAGCTCCCCGGCCTGTAAACGCCAATCCGCCGCACCTGCTCGCGGCGGCCGGGGAGGTCCGGCCGGCGGGACGGTGTGTGGGTCGGTGATGGATCCGAAGGAGATGCGGCGGGCGCTGCGGCGTGCGACCGTCCCTTGTTGAGGATGAATCGCGTCAGCAGGCCGAACACCCCGGCAGCGGGCCGGAAGAAGATGGCGCCGGATCGGTTGCCACCCTATGCTGCAGGCATGGCAAAGGTACGGAAACTGTTGCACACGCGTTATCGGGTGAACGACTTGGAACGCACCGTCCGGTTCTACCGGGAGGTGTTGGGCTTGGAGGAGGTGCGCCGGCACAAGTCGCCGCGCGGCTCGGAGCTGGTCTTCCTCAAGGCGCCCGAGAGCGAAGAACTGATCGAGATCTGCCACTACCCCGGCAGCGGCCCGGTTCAGGTGCAGCCCGATCTCACCCACCTGGCGTTCGAAGTGGACAGCCTGGAGGCGTTCCGGGAGCACCTGAAACAGCTCGGCCTGGACTATTCGGAGCCGCCGCATATCCGCGAAGACGGCAGTGGTTTTGCCTTCATTGATGCGCCGGAAGGCTACGAAATCGAGCTGATCCAGCGGGGCCGGGGTGGGAGCGGATACTGAGGGCGGTGCGCAGGGAAGGGTGCGGGCCCGTGCAGGCCCGGCACCCGGTGAGGATGGTCAGGCAGCCGGGAGGGACGTTGAGCCGATCGTCTGGAACGGAGGCCGGGGCGGAGATGCTCTGGGAGGCCGGGCCCCACCGCTGGGCGTTCCCGGGCCGGACCTTGGTCATGGGGATCGTCAACGTCACACCCGATTCCTTTGCCGACGGCGGCCGGTATTTCGACCCGGAACGCGCCGTGGCGCACGGGTTGGAGCTGGCGGCGCAGGGTGCCGACCTGCTGGACGTGGGCGGCGAATCCACGCGTCCCGGCGCGGAACCGGTCCCCTTGGAGGAGGAGCTCCGCAGGGTGCTGCCGGTGATTCGGTCCCTGGCCCGGCAGGTCCGCATCCCGATTTCGGTGGACACGGTGAAACCGGAAGTGGCCGCGGAGGCACTGGCCGCCGGTGCCTGCATTGTGAACGACGTGGCGGCGAACCGCTCCGACCCGACGCTCTGGCGCGTGGTGGCGGAGGCCCGGGCGGGTTACGTGTGCATGCACATGCAGGGTTGTCCCCGCACCATGCAGGAGCGGCCCACCTACCGGGACGTGGTGGCGGAGGTGTCGGCCTTTTTCGGGGAACGTCTGGAGCGACTGGCCGGTGCGGGCGTGCCGCCGGAGCGCGTGGTGTTGGACGTGGGGATCGGGTTCGGCAAAACCTGCGGGCATAATTTGCAATTGCTCCGTGAATTGGCGAGCTTTACAAGGTGGGGGCGCCCCCTGCTGCTGGGCGTCTCGCGCAAGTCGTTTCTCGGCGTGTTGACCGGAGCGGCGGTGGCCGATCGTTTGCCGGGCTCGCTGGCTTGTGCCGTGTGGGCGGTGACGCGGGGAGTGGCCATCCTGCGGGTGCATGATGTGGCCGAGACCGTGCAGGCGGTGCGTGTGATTGAAGCCGTGTTGAAGGCATGAACGGTTGGGATCTGTCAGTCCTGAAAGCGCTGGGCCGGCCGGCGCTGGAGATCGCCATCCTGACGGTGGTGATCTACCACGCGCTGCGGTTCGTGCGCGGGACCCGGGGCTGGCCGGTCGTGCTCGGCTTCATCCTCAGTCTGCTCACGCTGGGTCTGATCATTTACCTGCTGGACCTGCAGGTTTTGCGCTGGTTGTTGGGGACCTTCTCGGCGTTCATGGCCGTGGCCATCCTGGTGATCTTTCAACCCGAACTGCGCCGCATGCTGGCCGAGGTGGGGAAACTGCCGCTGTTCGCCACCCCGCAGGAACAACGCGAAATCATCGAGGTGATCATCAAGGCCTGCGAACGGCTCTCCGAATGCAAGATCGGGGCGCTGATCGCCATCGAGCAGTCCATCCGACTCGAGGACGTGGTCGAATCGGGGATTCCGGTGGACTGCGAGGCCACGCCGGAAATGCTGGAATGCATTTTTTTCCCCAACAATGCCATCCACGACGGCGGGGTGCTGATCAAGGGCGATCGGATCTCCCATGCGGCCTGCATCTTTCCGCTGTCGCGCCGGCAGGACCTGGATCCCACGCTGGGCACACGGCATCGGGCTGCCCTGGGTCTCAGCGAGGAAACCGACGCCGTCGTCGTGGTAGTGTCCGAGGAGACCGGTTCCATCTCGTACGCGTACCGGGGCCAGTTGGTGCGCGGCGTCACTGTGGAAGCCCTGCGGGACTTCCTCACGGCAACGTTGATCCGGCCGGTTCGTGCCCGGGGCTGGATCGCCTGGCTGCGCCAGCGTTTTGAACGGCCGCGACCTGCCCCGGCGGTGTTGAGCCGGCAGCCGACCGTGCCGGGTTCGAGCGAGTCGAGCTGATGGCGCGCATTCCTCTCCATTGGTTCAAGGAAAACCTGGGGCTGAAACTGTTCGCCCTGGCATTGGCGGTGTTGATCTGGACCACCGTGCACGACATGATCCAGGGCGGAAGCGGGAGCGTGGGGTTCGGCCGGACCCGCACCCTGTCGGACGTGCCCGTCTGGGTCCTGGTCCGTGCGGGCGAAAGCCAGGGATTCCGGGTCGAACCTTCCGCTGTGGAGGTGACGGTCCGGGGACCGCGGGAGCTGGTGGAAACTCTGGATCCGGAAGACCTGCGGGTGGTCGTGCGTGCGGACCTGGAGCCGGGCGAAGCCGGTCAGCCGCTCCCCGTGGAAGTGGTGGCGCCCGAAGGAATCACCGTGGTGCGCGTCCAACCCTCGCGGATCCGGGTGTGGAGTCCGCCGGATTGAACGAACGATCATGAGCAAGAAGAACCGTATTTTCGGGACCGACGGCGTCCGTGGGACGGCCAATCTCGAACCGGTGACCGCCGAGACGGCCCTCAAACTGGGCCGGGCCGCGGCTCACGTTTTCAAACACCTCGAAGCCCAGCCCCGCGGCCGGGGCCGGCACAAGATCGTCATCGGCAAGGACACCCGTCTCTCGGGCTACATGCTCGAGAACGCACTCTCCGCCGGCATTCTCTCCATGGGAGTGGACGTACTTTTCATCGGCCCGCTGCCCACGCCCGGGGTGGCCTACGTCACGCGCAGTCTCCGCGCCGATGCCGGCATCGTCATCACCGCCTCCCACAACCCTTACACCGACAACGGAATCAAATTCTTCCAGGCTGACGGCTACAAACTCGACGACGCGGTCGAGGCCGAAATCGAGCGCCTGGTTTTCAGCGGCGAAATCGAGAACATCCGCCCCAGCGCCGAACACATCGGCAAGGCCGTCCGAATTGACGACGCGCTCGGCCGGTACATCGAGTTCGCCAAGTCCAGCTTCCCGCGCAACCTCACGCTCGAAGGGCTGCGGATCGTGGTGGACTGCGCGCACGGGGCCGCCTACAAATCCACCCCCTGCGTCCTCCGCGAACTGGGTGCCGAGGTGCTGGTTTTCGGGAACCAGCCCGATGGCACCAACATCAACCGGGACTGCGGTTCCATGCACCCGGAACAACTCTGCCGGCTGGTCCTCGAGTACCGGGCCGATGTGGGGATTGCCCACGACGGGGATGCCGACCGCGTCCTCATGTGCGACGAGAAGGGCCGGCTGGTGGATGGCGACGACATCATGGCCATCGCCGCACTGGAAATGCTGGCGCAGGGGACCCTGGCCGAACGAACCCTGGTGACCACCGTCATGAGCAACGCGGGTCTGGACCGCGCCATCCAGGCCGCCGGCGGCCGGGTCATCCGCACGCAGGTGGGCGACAAGTACGTCATCGATGAGATGATGAAAAACGGCTACAACCTGGGCGGCGAACAGAGCGGTCACCTCATCTTCCGGGATCATTGCACGACCGGCGACGGGTTGGTGGCCGCCCTGCAGGTCCTGCGCATCATGCGCACCACCGGCAAGCCGCTCAGCGAATTGACCCGTTGCTGGGAACGCTTCCCCCAACGCCAGTTCAACATCAAGGTCCGGGCCAAACCGCCCTTCGACGAACTCAAGGACCTGGCCGAGCTCAAGGCACGGGCCGAGGCCGCGCTCCAGGAGCAGGGTGGACGGCTCCTGCTCCGGTATTCCGGGACCGAACCCAAGGCCCGTCTGCTGTTGGAAGGGCCGGACCCCGCGACGCTCGAACACTGGGGCAACCAGATCGCGGCGGTCATCCAGTCGCAAATCGGTGCCTGATCCGGCCTTCCGTTCCTTCAACCCCAGCGGCACGTATCTCCATGAAGGTGGGCATCGTCGGTACGGGCTTCGTTGGCAGCAGCGCCGCCTACGCGATGGTATTGAGGGGTGTGGCCAGCGAGCTGGTCCTGGTGGACGCGCGCCCGGAACTGGCCCGCGCACAGGCCGAGGACATCCTCCATGCCGTTCCTTTCGGGTCGCCGGTCCGGGTCATGGCCGGGGATTATTCCGACCTGGCCGGCGCGCGGGTGGTGGTGCTGGCCTGCGGCGTCAACCAGCAGCCCGGGGAGACGCGACTTCAACTCCTGGAACGCAACGCAGCGGTTTTTCAGGAAGTCATGAACCGCCTGCGCCCGCATGCTCCGGGGGCGATCCTGGTGGTGGCCACCAATCCGGTGGACCTCATCACGCAGATCGTCCTCCGGTTGTCCGGGCTGCCCCCGGATCGCGTGGTGGGTTCGGGCACGATCCTCGACACGGCGCGGTTCCGCGCCCTGCTGGGCGAGCACCTGGGCATCGCACCCCAATCGGTGCACGCCTACGTGCTGGGCGAGCACGGCGATTCGGAGGTGCTCGTCTGGTCCAGTGCACGAGCCGGTGGGGTGCCCCTTGAAACCTTCGCCCAGCAATCGGGTCGGGCTCTCACCTCCGAGGTCAAGGCCCGTATCGACGACGGCGTGCGGCGAGCGGCCTACCGCATCATCGAAGGCAAGCGCGCCTCCTACTACGGCATCGGCGCCGGCCTGGCACGCATCGTCAAGGCCATCCGCGACGACGAACGGGTGGTCCTGACCCTCAGCGGGTTCGACGGGCACCTGGCCGGGTTTGCCCCGGTCTGTTTTTCCCTGCCGCGTGTTCTGGGTGCCGACGGTATCCGCACCACCCTGCTGCCGCCGTTGAATCGCTCGGAAAAGGCCGCCCTGCGCCGCAGCGCCGAGATCCTGCACGAGGCCGCGCGCTCCCTCTCGCTCTGAGGACCGGATCGAGCCGGCCGGAATGGAGGACCGGCCGGAACGGATCCTACCGCTCCAGGCCGGCAACCGCCCGGGCCGAGAGCACCCGCCGGCTGGGCACGTACTGCGCCACAAATTCGCGCCGGAACTCGGCAAAGGTTCCCGCCCGGATGGCCGCCCGGATCTCCGCCATGAGTTTCAAGTACAGATGCGTGTTGTGCACGCTCACCATCCGCAGACCCAGAATCTCGTTCACGTTGAGCAGGTGACGCAGATAGGCCCGCGTGAAGTGTCGGCAGGCAAAGCAGTCGCACCCCTCCTCGATGGGCCGGAAATCCGCCTTGTACGCCCCTCCCTTTAACGGAAACGCACCTCGGCGGGTGAACGCCGTCCCATTGCGCGCCACCCGGGTGGGTAGCACGCAGTCGAACATGTCCACGCCCCGCGCCACCAGTTCGACGATTTGCGCGGGCGTGCCCAGCCCCATCGCGTACCGGGGCTTTTCCCGGGGCAGATGCGGCAGCGTCATGTCCACCGCCCGGAACATCTCGGGTTCCGGCTCGCCCACACTCACGCCGCCGATGGCATAGCCGTCGAAATCCATGGCGACCAACTCGCGCGCGCAGTACTCGCGCAGCTCGGCGGACGTGCCCCCCTGGACGATCCCGAACACCTGCTGACCTTCGGCACGGGGTTGCTCCCGGCATTCGCGCGCCCAGCGCAGGGTCCGTTCCACGGCCATGCGCTGCTCGCGCGGCGGCGCGTCATACGCGGGGCATTCGTCGAACACCATGGCGATGTCAGATCCCAGGACCCGCTGGATCGCCATGGCTTCCTTCGGCCCCAAAAACAGCCGCGCCCCGTCCACGTGCGACCGGAACTCCACCCCGTGAGGATGAATCTTCCGGATCTGGGCGAGGCTGAAGACCTGGTAGCCGCCGCTGTCGGTGAGGATCGGCTTTTGCCAGTTCATGAAGCGGTGCAGGCCGCCGGCAGCCTCCAGGATCTCCAAGCCGGGGCGGATGTAGAGGTGGTACGTGTTGCCCAGGATGATCTGGGTGCCCATCTCCTCCAGCTCGCGTGGATCCAGGGCCTTCACGGTGGCCTGCGTGCCCACGGGCATGAACACCGGTGTCTCCACCACACCGTGCCGGGTGGTCAACCGGCCCAGACGCGCCGCTGTCTGTGTATCTGTCTGCAACAATTCGAACATGCGGCGGGGGTTTTACCCGAGCCGGCTGCGGTTCGCCAAGTATGCCTTGGACGGGTGAAGTCGCCGGAAAGTTTCCGCAGAGCATTCCACGCCCCTTGCGAAGCCCCGAGGGAGATGTCACCACGGGCCGGCACGCGCGGAACAAGGCCCGGGATCGCTCGGCCCGTGCGCCGGCGGACAGAGCCGGACCTCGAGAGTGGATCCTGACGGTGCCCACAGGTGAACACCGGGCGAAACGATCCCGGAGCGGCCCGATCCGCCGTGCCCGTCCCGCAACCACCGAGACGCGGAGTCCAACCTGGAGACGCCGGGGGACTTGCCAATCAACCACAGAGGCACCGAGAGCACGGAAGAAGTACAAGAAAGACACTTCACGCGAGAAGGGGTCGTGATCGCACACATGGCGTCGCGGCAAACGGGATGACCGTGTTGATCAAAATACCAGGAAGGAGATGCGCCCGGCATGTACTGCAGCCTTGTACGGACGGATGCACGCGGCACTTGTGAGAGCAGTCCAAGATCTCTGTGTTTACGCCGTCTCCTCGGTTCTTTCCCTTGGGAAGGCTCCGGCTGCAACGGGCGGTGAGGGCTTTGCCCGGTTCTCCCGCATGGGGACAGGGGGTTGGGGTGCCTGCTGCAGCAGGCACCCCAACCGGCAGCGGCGAATTCGGCCTGTGCCCCAGGTCCGGGGCCAGCCGGCCCCGGAACCTTGTACCGAGCAGGAACCACCGCTGCCCTGTTCCTTGGCTCGAACCGTTGACAGAGCGGCCTGCTACCCCGGCAGGCCAGCTCGCATCCAAGGAACGAATCGCAATGAACACCCCAAACATTACCTGTGTCGGCCTCGGCATGGCAAAGGGTTTTTTGCTGTCGGACCTTCAAGGTGGCCCCGCTCGAGCTTCCCCGCAGCCTCGAAGACGTGCGCCGGCTGATCCCGATCCTCCAAGCCGCAGGCCAGCCCCTCCAGGTCCCCTGCGAGGCCACCGGAGGGTGTGAACCACCCGTCCTGCGGGTCTCCAGAGCGCAGCCATCCCGGTCTCTGTCGGCCGGCGAGCGGGTCCGCCAGCCGGGCAAGGTGGCCGCCCTGCCGGCCGGGCCGTCCGCACCGCGCCGGCTCAGCTGCCGGAGATCCCAGGCTTGACCGGCCGGCCGCGCGCCCGCAGGGCGGGAAACTTGGAGCGCAGGAGGGAAATGGGCCTTGACCCGGAGGGCGTGCCTGTTAGGAAAGGGATGGGACGCTGGACAGCCGCGCGCGAAGGCGGGTGCGTCCGACCGCGTACATGAGGGCGACTGCCGGGGTATCTTTCCGAGGGCGAAAGGTTCAGGTCGCGGTTCGATTTTGCGAGGTGGTCCGTCCCGGAGCGGGTTGTTGGGGAGTTGCCCGGGCGCAGCGGGTCGGTGTTCCGGGTCAGGGGAACTCGGAAGGGTAGAGAAAACGAAATCGCACGCATGGCGGACTTTTTCCAGACCGGTGCCATTGCCACGCTCCATCGTCTGGGGACGCAGGACCTCGGGCGATTGGAGCGGGAGTTGATGGAGTTCGTGCACGAGACCCCGATCGGCCTGGTGCTTCCGTGTCACGTGCGGGAGCTGGGGTCACGCGCGTTGCGTCTGATTGCGCGGGAGTTGCGGGAGGTTCCTTACCTGCGGCAGATCATCGTGGGGCTGGACGGTGCCACCCGCAGCCGGGATTTTCAACGGGCGCGACGGTTTTTTGCCGGGCTGCCCCAACGGCCGGTCGTGGTTTGGAACGACGGTCCCAGACTGTCGGCGTTGTATCGCAAGCTGGAGGAAAACGACCTGTATCCGGGGCCCAGCGGAAAGGGGCGCAATGTTTGGATGTGTTTTGGTTATGTGCTGGCCAGCGAGCAGGTGCGGATGGTGGCCATGCACGACTGCGACATCCTGACGTACGGCCGGGAACTGCTGGCCCGGCTCTGTTATCCGGTGGCCCACCCCAGCCTGGGATTCGACTTCTGCAAGGGGTACTACGCGCGGGTGACGGATCGGTTGAACGGCCGGGTGATGCGGCTGTTGATGACGCCGTTGATTCGGGCACTGAAGAGCATCCTGGGCGTCCACCCGTTCCTGGTGTACCTGGACACGTTTCGTTATCCGCTGGCCGGGGAAGTCTCGCTGGATGTGGACCTGGTGCGGCGTTTGCGCATCCCGCACGATTGGGCCCTGGAGATCGGCATGCTGGCCGAGGTATACCGCAACTGTTCGCCGCGGGCCATCTGCCAGTCCGAGCTTTGCGAGAACTACGACCACAAGCATCGTGAGCTTTCTCCACGCGACCCCGAAAAGGGCCTCAACCGGATGGCGGTGGACATCGTGAAGTCGCTGCTGCACCGGATGGCCGCCGAGGGCATCAAACTGGATGCGGGTCTGTTCGACACCCTGTTGGCCTGTTACAGCCGGCAGGCGGAAGACACGCTGCGGTTCTATGCGGCCGACGCCGCCATCAACGGTCTGTACTACGCCCGCCACGAAGAGGAGAGCGCCGTGGCAACCTTTGTGCGGAGCATTCGCGCCGCCTGCCGGGCTTACCAGGAAGACCCCCTTTCGGCACCCCTGATCCCGAACTGGAACCGCGTGGAGAGTGCCCTGCCGGATTTCCTGCAGGAACTGCGCCGGGCCGTGCACGCGGACAACGAGATCGAGGACCCCTGAGACAGGCCGCAGGGGTGTCGTGCCGCCCGCGGCGTGGCGGGAGTTCCGGCCGCGCGGATTCAAGAGACGGTCGCGCCAAGGCCGGAGCCCGGCGCATGCCCCCTCCGGGGACGTCTTCGTTCGCGACCGTGTCGATGCGGATGCAGCGGTGTTTCGATGCGACAGGCTCCGGCGCCTGCGCTTGCCCGGGCGCCTGCGGCTCTCTACCTTCCACGCCATGCGCGTTCGCCGACGGTGGATGGCAAGCATTGCCGGTGTCCTGCTCGGACTGGTGTGGATGGCGATCTGGGCTCCGGAAGGGGCCGGTGCGGCCGAATCCCTGCCGGGGCCGGGCGGTGGCACTTCCGCCCCGCCGATCGCCGTTGCGGCAGAGGCTCCGTCGAACCCGGCGCCGGCGACCAACGTCCTGTTCACGCTCGGGTTGGATCGGGTGCCCTGGCTGCAGCAGGAGTTCCTGGGGATGAAGCTCTGGCGGTACCTGGCGTCGCTGGTGTACCTGCTGCTGGCGATCTACGGTTCCCGATTCGTGGACCACCTTTTGACGGTCCGACTGCGCCGCTTCACGGCGCGCACGGCCAGCCGATGGGACGATCTGCTGATCGACATGCTCCACGGGCCGGTGCGGATGGTGGCCCTGGTGATCTTCTTGCACATCGGGTTGGCGGTGCTCGAGTGGCCTGCGGAGGTGCGACGCTGGATTTCAGCGGGGCTGATCGTGCTGGTGGCGGTGTCCCTGACCTACCTGGTGATCAAGCTGGTGGATCTGGGGCTGGGCATGTGGCAGATCCGGCTGGAGGAGACGGAGGACAAGGTTTTCCGTGAGACGTTGTTGCCGGCCATTCGCAAGACGGCGCGGGTGATCCTGGTCATTGGCGCGGCCCTTTTGACCGCCGACAACCTGGGAATCGAGATCAAGACGATCCTGGCGGGCCTTTCGGTGGGCGGTCTGGCGCTGGGTCTGGCAGGTCAGGAAACGGTGGCCAATCTGATCGGCGCGATCGTAATCTTCCTGGACAAGCCGTTCAAGATCGGGGACCGGATCGTGCTGGAGGGTGTGGACGGGGTGGTCGAGTCCATCGGGCTGCGCAGCACGCGCATCCGAAACCTGGACGGCCACCTGGTCACCGTGCCGAACAAGACGCTGACCAATGCCACCATCACGAACATCAGTCTGCGTCCCAACATCCGCACGCTCATCAACATCGGCATCACCTACGACACCCCGGCCGAGCGCGTGCAACGAGCGGTGGACATCCTGTCCGAGATCTACCGGGCTCATCCCATGACCCACGACGTGTGGATCAGTTTCAACAAGTTCAACGACGCCTCGTTGAACATCTTCGTGGTTCACTGGTGGAAGGGCACTGATTTCAAGCAGTACCTCCAGGGCATGCAGGAGCTGAATCTGCGGATCAAGGCGCGGTTCGATGCAGAGGGCATCGAGTTTGCGATCCCCACGCAGACGCTCTATGTGAAGCAGGGATCGGATTGGCGCATTCAGGGTGGGTCCGATCCCTTGCCGCCGGTCAACGTCCCAGCAGGAGCTTCAGGCTCACCAGCATGAGGAACCCGCCGAAGAGACGTTTCAGATCGTCGGCCGGGATGCGGGTGGTGAGCCAGGCACCGAGGTAGCCGCCGACCAGTGCCATGGGCGCCAATGCCAGGGCGGTTCGCCATTCCACGTTGCCCTGGGTCCAGTGTTTGCCGGCGCCGACCAGGGCGGTGGGGATGATCACCAGGAGGGAGGTTCCCACGGCCTGTTTGATGTCGCGGATGGGCGGACTCAGCAGGAAGAGCATGGCCGGCACCATGACGATCCCTCCGCCGACACCGAACAATCCGCTGACCACTCCGCTCACCAGTCCGATCGCAGCAGCCGTCAGAAAATGCATGGCATCATGGGTGACCGGGACGGGCCGGTCCGGCAATGTCTTTTTACGCAATTGCCGGCAGATCCTGCGCGAGGGTTCCCGCTGCTGGTTGAAGGGAGCGGCGGCGTCCGGGGGCCCGGGTGCCCGGCGGTCGGGGAAGATTCAAACGTCCGCTGCCTTGCAAGTCCAGGGCCGGGGTCTTCACCGGCTGCCGGGCTTGACGGCGGGAATGGCCGCCAGGTCGGGCGGCAACTGATCGGGCGGAAAGGCCTCGATCCGGAGTCGGAGCAGGCTGAACAAGGGCACGCCGAAATCCACCGTGCCGTTGGACCGGTCCACCAGTACCGCCACCGCCAGGACCTCGCCGCCGGCGTTGCGCACGATGTCCATGGTTTCCCGGACCCGACCGCCCTGGGTGACGACGTCCTCGACCACGACCACGCGTTCGCCGGGTTGGATGCGGAATCCGCGGCGCAGGGTCAGGCGGCCTTCTTCTTTTTCCGCGAAGATGAATCGACAGCGGAGTTGCCGGGCCACCTCCTGGCCGATGACCAGCCCGCCCATGGCCGGTGCGACGATGGTTGCCGGCGCGAGGGGGCGGAGGGGTTCGGCGAGGGCGGCGCCGAGGCGTTCGACGACGGGCATTTGTTGGAGGGCCAGCGCGCACTGAAAGTACTGTCGGCTGTGGAGGCCGCTGCGCAGGATGAAATGACCTTCCAACAACGCGCCGTTTTCACGGAAGATCTGCAGGACTTCCTCGGATGTCATGGGCCGGGAGTGTCTCGGGCTCGAGTGGGTGGATCAAGCCTGATTGGAGGGCGACGGCCGTCGGTCGGTAATCTGCGGGTCGTCGCCGCTCGATAGCCGACGGAGAAGTCAGTGGGTAGAGGCTGGAAATGCCGGCCATCGCTCCGTGGCCACCGACAGTGGTTCTGGAAACAAAAAGGGCCGCCCGGCTTTCCGGGCGACCTCAATGAACTCAGTGTGAGCAGAGTTATGGGAACATGAGCTCTGCAACTACGGTACTCGCGCTGGCTTGGGGATTGCTCGTATCAATGTTCTGCCTCAACGCATCGATCAACTTGGCGCTGCTGAACTGTTGGACACTTCCGTCGCTAAGCAGCACATTTCCCTGCCGTTGGTGCATTTTGTCCGTCCAACCAAATGTCGTGGGGTTCAATCCGTTCAGCTGATTGCCAAGGATCTGCTGATATCGGCCTTGGTTCCACGGCCGCTGCTCTCCACCGCCCATTCCGTAGCCATGGTTGCCCGGAGGTACGCCTAAGCCGAAGATATTCCTATCACCGCCTAGGAACTTGGATGGCTGCGTTTCGTCTGCATCAACACCCACGAAGTACGACACCGCGCTGTTGTCGGTGAAATCGGGCGCCGGGCCACCCTGTACCGTGGCCACCAAGAAATTCGATCGAGCTGTGCGGCCGTCGGATGGGCAAATGACGACTTTCGGCGTACTCAATTCGTTGGAGAGGACTGCGAAGTGCGTGTATACAAAGCCAACCTGGTTGGCTCCGACACGGTGCTGAGTGCCGCCCTCACCTTCAGGCACCCGCATGGGGAAGCGGTCACCGTTGTCGCTGGCCCAGATGCGGAAGGCCAGGCCGACCTGCTTGAGGTTGTTGACGCAGTTGATCCGTTGAGCCTTGGCCTTGGCCTTGGCCAACGCCGGCAGCAGCATGCCGGCCAGGATCGCGATGATCGCAATCACGACCAGCAGCTCGATGAGCGTGAAGGCGGTGAGTTTGAAGCGACGTGTCTGTTTCATGGTTCGTTCGGTTTGTTCGGTTCGTCTGAACTTGGGCAGGAACGATGCCAGTTCTCCGGCGGTGTGTAAAGTCTCGATTTCCAAAGGGCAACACTTTTCCGGTCCCGCCCGGAAAGCGTCAGGGTCACGCGGGGCGCGTGAGAATCGCGCATGACTCGCCGGGACACTGTCGCCCCGCTCCCGAGGCGGGCACCGGGCCGCGCTTCATGCTCTGAGTGAGCGCGTCCGCGGGTTCTTGGAAAGCGAAAGGGCCGGCGAAGGGGGCCCGCCTGCAAGGGGTCAACGCCCGGGCCTGGCCCGGCCCCCTCACGGGCCGGAAACGCCCGCCGCAGTGTCCGTGCCGAGAGGCAGTTCCAGTTGGGCGGGGTGGTCGGTCGGGGCGGGGACTCTGAAGGCGGCCGTGGAGAGTACCGGGAAAGGGTCGGTGAGACCGGCGCGGCGACAGGCCACGTCGAACATGCGGGCGAGGCGGGCGGCTTCGGGGCCGGTGCCGGTGAGCCGGGTGCCGAATCGCGAGTCGGTGAGCCTGCCTTCGCGGAGCTGATGGAGGCGGTGAAGAATGCGCGCCTTCTGGAGCGGGGCGTACCGGTCCAGCCAGTCCAGGAACAAATCCTTCACGGCATGGGGGAGGCGGAGCACCGAATAGCAGGCGAACCTTGCACCGGCCCGGGCGGCCGCCTGCGTGAGCTGGAACATTTCCGGGTCTGTCAACCCCGGGATCACTGCTGCCATGAGGACGCCCACGGGGATGCCGGCCCGGGCGAGGGTTTCGATGGCACGGAGTCGGAACTCGGGCAGGGAGGCGCGGGGTTCGAGGTGCCGCGCGAGGTCTGCGCGGAGCGTGCTGATTGACAGGCACACCACGACGGCGTGGTGTGTGGCCAACTCGGCCAGCAGGTCAAGGTCGCGGGTGACCAGATGATTCTTCGTGACCACGCAGACGGGGTTGCGGAACTCGGCCAGGACCGCCAGGCAACGACGGGTGAGTTGCCACTTTCGTTCGACGGGTTGGTAGCAGTCGGTGACGCCGCTGAGGGCAATGGGGCGTGGACGCCAGCCGGGGGAACTGAGTTCGCGGCGCAGGAGGGCAGGGGCATCCGGCTTGACGACGATGACCGATTCGAAATCGAGTCCGGCCGAGAACCCGAGGTACTCGTGTGTGGGCCGGGCGTAGCAGTAGGCGCAGCCGTGTTCACAACCCCGGTAGGGATTGAGGCTGACATCGAATCCCAGGTCCGGGCTGTCGTTGAAACTCAACACCCGGACGGAGCGGTCGAGAACGAAGCGGGTCCGGGGCAGGGGTTGTTCGGCCGGATCGAGGTCAGGATCCGGTTCGTATTGCCACGGTTCGAATCGGTTGGGCGGGTTGAAGCCCGCTCCGCGGCCATGCGGCCCGGGATTGTCGGGCCTCCTGCTGTTGGCTGTGTCGGTCATCGCTTCTGCCCGCCCAATGTACGCCGGGGGGAGCCCGGTGCCAGCGGCACGGCCCGGGCGGGTGGACCTCGCCGCCGGGGCGACGGGGGCTGTGCCGCTACTCGTGCCGGAGGGCTTCCACGGGGTCCATGCGGGCCGCGCGGAGGGCCGGGTAAAGTCCGAAGACCACGCCCACGAGGGCTGAGATGCCGAAGGCCAGGGCCGGCGACCACCAGGTGATGATGGTTTTCATGCCTGCCCATTGGGTGACGGCGAAGGGGATGGCGGCACCCAGGAGAATGCCCAACAGACCCCCGGAGGCGCTCAGCAGGACCGTTTCCACCAGAAACTGCAACACGATGTCGCGCCGGCGCGCACCCAGGGCGCGGCGGATGCCGATTTCGCGTGTCCGTTCGGTGACGCTGGCGAGCATGATGTTCATGATCCCGATGCCGCCGACCAGGAGCGAAATGGCCGCGATGGAGCCCAGCACGATGTTGAACAGGTGTTTGGTGCGTTCGGCCCGGCGCAGCAGCTCCAAGGGCACGACGATTTCGTAATCCTTCTTGTCGTGTCCGTGTTCGAGCAGGTGCCGGATGGCTTCTGCGACCGGCAGGACCTCCTCGAGCCGGTGCACCTGCACGATAACCTCGTGCAGCGCGACCCGTTCGGCCTCGATGGTGCCCGAGCGCTGGCGGACGAGGGTCTCGCCATAACGGATTCGGGCGGTTTCCAGCGGGATGTAGATGCGCGGGGTTTCGGCCCGGGGGCCCGCCGCGGGGTTGACGGCAGCCAGTTCCGACTCGCGGGGTCGGATCTCCGCCCGTGGCGCCATGATGCCGATGACGCGATAGTACCGGGTGCCGATGCGGATCTGCCGGCCGAGCGGGGTCTCCAGCGGGAACAACAGGGGCACCAGTTCGGCACCCAGCACGCAGACATTGGCCCGCGCGTCCATGTCGAAATCGGTGAAAAACCGCCCGGCGGCCACCGGATGATTGCGCATCTCCGGGTACCAGGGGACCGTGCCGACGACCTCGCAGTCCACGCGCCGGGTGAGGTGCCATGCGTACTCGCGAATGATACGGGCCGGCACGATGACGGTCACGCCGGGGATCGTGGCGCGGATGCGGCGCAGGTCGGTGTGGGTCAAGCCGTACTCGAGAACGAAGCTTTGTTGGGCGCGTTCCGAGACCTTGCGGTCCTCGGGCGGTTTCACGCTGCGCAGGATGATGTTCTGGCTGCCCAGGTTTTTGATCTGTTCCTGGGCTTCGTAACTGGCGCCCTCGCCGATGGCCAGCATGGCGATGACGGAACAGACGCCGAACACGATGCCCAGCACGGTCAGGAGGGACCGCAGCCGGTGCAACCAAAGGCTCCGCAGACCCAGGCGCAAAACCTGGCGGAGCCGGCGCCAGGACGCTTGTGGGGGCGGGGATGGAACGGTTGCGGCGTTCACGGCAGGAAAGGGGCTCGCCGATCGGGGAGGCGGCGACCGGGCTGGGGCTCCGGTGTGCAATGGGCGGGGCGTGGCTGCGGCCGGCGCCGGACGCCGGTGCCGGGTTGCATGGGGCGGTCGAACGGGTTGGGTTTCATGGCGCGCTCGTGTGGGTTGGACGAGTGGGCATCGGCCGGCGCCGTTCGTCTTTTTCCACCCGGCCGTCGCGGAGCCGGAGGATCCGATCGGCCCGTTCGGCCACGGTGGGATCGTGGGTCACCAGGATGAGGGTCTTGCCCTGTGCATGGAGTTCGTCGAAGAGGTCGAGCACCTCGCGACCGGAAACGGAGTCGAGGTTGCCGGTGGGCTCGTCCGCCAGGATGACCAGGGGATCGTTGACCAGGGCGCGTGCGATGGCCACCCGCTGTTGTTGGCCGCCGGAAAGCTCGTAGGGCCGGTGATCCAGCCGGTGACCGAGTCCCACGCGTTCCGCCATTTGGCGGGCGCGGGTGCGGCTGAGTTCCTCCGGGCATCCCTGGTAGAAGAGCGGCACTTCGATGTTTTCCACCACCGTCAGTTGCGGGATGAGATTGTAGGATTGGAAGACGAATCCCAGACGCGTGCCGCGGATGGTGGAAAGGGCGTCGTCATCGAGCCGGGAGACGTCCTGGCCGCCGAGGAGATACCGGCCCGCGGTGGGTCGGTCGAGGCAGCCGAGTACATTGAGCAGGGTGGATTTGCCGCAGCCGGACGGGCCCATGATGCTGAGGTACTCACCCGGTTGCAGGGTGAAGCTGACGCCGCGAAGCGCCTCCACCACCACGCTGCCCATGCGGTAGTGTTTGTGCACATCCTGGAGCTCGAGGATGGGTGCCGGCATGGTGCGCGATCAACTCTTGGCGGTTGCCGGGACGGTTTGTGCGGCGGTGGCCGACGGGGAGGGTTCCCGGCCGGCCGGCGCGGGTTCCGGAGAAAGTGCGGGCTCAAGAGGAGGGTGGAGCAGGACCTGCTGGCCCTCTTGGAGTCCCTGCCGGATCTCGATGAATTCGTCGTTGAACTGGCCGATTTGCACGGGGACCGGTTCGGCCCTGCGCCCGCGCAGGACGTAGCAGACGTGTCCTTCTTCGGTGGGGACCACCGCCTGCACCGGCACGTAAAGGACGTCTTCGAGCCGGTCCACGAGAATTTCGACCTTGGCGCTCATGCCGGGCTTGAGCCATTCGTGGGTTCCTTGGATGGTCACGGTCGTGTTGTAGACCTTCATCTCAGGGTTGAACCAGCGGTTTTGCGAATCGGGCAGCACGGCCACGCGGGTGACCTCGCCGGAGAGGATTCTGTCGGGGAAGGCGTCCACGGTGATGCGTGCCTTCTGGCCCTTGTGGATCTTCTGGATGTAGGTTTCGTGAATGCGCACGTTGACGGCCATGCGGGTCATGTCGGGGATGGTGATGATGGTCTGGCGTTCCCGAACCGTGGCCCCTTCGCGGATGGCTTCCTCCCCGCGGAAGACGAAATCGTCGCGGCCACTGCCGTAGACGACCAGGCCGGGCCGCTGCGCGCGGATGACACACTTGCTGAGTTGGTTCTGGAGATCCTCCAGTTGCCGGCGTTGGACCTGGTACTGGGCCTGGGCCGAGCGCAATCGAGCCTCGGCCTGGGCCAGCCGGGCCAGGGCCTGTCGCCGCGTCTTGTCCAGTTCCCGGATGGCGTCGAGGTATTTGGAGAGTGTTTCCTCGGCCGTGCGGGGGAACTCGTACTTGAGGTACAGGGCGCGCGCGGTTTCCGCGGTTTGCACCTTCAACCGGCTGTTTTCGTGGGCGATTTCGTCGCGCTGCAGATCCGTGCGCGTGACGAAGCCTTTTTCGAACAGGCGACGGGTTCCTTCGAGCGTGGCGGTGGCCTGTTCGAGTTCCTTCCGTGCGACCTGGAGGTTGTCCTCGAGTTGACGCAGCCTTTGCTTGGCCTCGCCGTCGCCCAGGGTGTCCAGACTCGCGTAGCGGGAAAAATCCACGTCGCTGGCCGAGGGCAGTTTGAGGCTGGCTTCGGTGGGCAAGGGGGCCAGAGGCGGCGGTTGGGAAGAGGGAGCCGCCGGCGCCGGAGCGTCGGCATGGGCGAGGGCGGCCAGGACTTCGGGCGGGATTTGCGGCGCGGAGGGCGGGTCTGCCGGCTCGCCGACCGGCTGCGAGAGCGCGGCGGTCAAGGGGGCGGCGGCCACCGCACCGACATGCGGCGCGGGCGTCGTGTGGCCGGACAGCGACTCCGGTGGAGATGCCGGCCGGCGGGGTTCGAGCGCATTCGTGGTCACCTGGGCCAGGATGGCGTCGAGGTTGAGGTCGTGCAGGATGGATTCGGCCACCTGATCCCCGAGCAGTTTGTCGAAATCCATCCGGGCGAACCGGACCCGCTGCTCGGCTGCGGCGATGTCGGTCAGGTTTTGATTGAGCTGGATTTGGTAATTCTGTTCGGCATCGGCCAGGCCGGCCACGGCGTTTTGGTACTGGATTTCCTGTTGGACGAGTTGCTTCTCGATTTCGGAGGAGTCGAGCTCGACCAGGATCTTGCCCTGTTTGACGTCTTCTTCCGTGACGAGATAACCCTCCTCGACGATGCGAAGGATTTTGGTGCCCTGAAAGCCGACGCGCACCTCGCATTTGATCTCCTGACTTTCCAAGGCCTCGATGTTGCCGGATTCCAGCACGGTGATCTCCAGAGGGCCGCGTCGGACGGTGAAGGTCGGTCCGGCGGCGTCCGGGGTGCGGCCGGTGCGGCCCCACAGAAGCAGCAGCGCCAGCAGGAGGCCGGCAACGGCCATCCATCGGAGCGGACCCCGACTCAGCCATGCGGGGAGACGTTCAGGGAACTTGGACATGTGTGACCTCCTGCCATTGACCGCGGTCCTTGATGTAAAGGATGCCCAGGTTGTTCCAGAATTGGAGTCTGGCGATGGTGTGGGCCACCAGCGCCTGCGTGCGCTGGTTGCGGGAGTTGACCAGGTCGTTCTGTGCGTCCACCAGGTCCTGGGCCCGGGCGCGCCCCAGCTCGGCCAGGAGGTTCTGCTCTTCCACGCGGCGTTCGGCTAGGCGCACGCCGATCTCGCTGATTTCATGGTTTCGCTTGGCCTGGTCGAGGGCGCGCCAGCTATCGCGGACCTGCAGTTTGATTTCGTCTTCCAACTGCTGGACACGCCGGGCCGCCTGGTCCCGGGCAATCAAGGCCGCACGATAGGCGTTGCGGTCGGCGGTCTTGTCGAGGCCGGGATCGACGTCCAGGCCGGCGCTGTAACTGTACCGGCCGGTCTCGGGCAGGGCGAACCCGGTGGTGTCGTCGGGATCGCTGCGGAGGGTGACGGATGTGGTGAAATCCACGCGCGGTTTGAGCTGATTGGCGGCCAGTTCGACCTTGCGCTCTGCGTCCACGAGTTGGTCGCGTGCGTTCAGGTAATCGAGGCGCGCGGCCAGGGCGACGCGGATGGAATCTTCCACGCTGATCTCGGGGTGCCGGATCTGGAGGTTTTCCAGCTCGCGGTCGTCGAGCACGATGCGGGTGTCCAGCGGCAGACCGAGGAGGAGCTTGAAGTTGTCGAGGGCCTGTTTGTAGCTGCGCACGGAATTGATCCAGGCGCTTTCGGCGGAGAGCTCCTGTTGGGCCAGGCGGCCCAGGTCGGTTTGTGTGACGCGGCCCTCTTCGGCCAGTGCGCGCGTGCGTTCGGCGTTGCGGCGGGAGCTTTGCAGGTTGAGCCAGGCATTGCGCACGCGGTCGCGTTCACCCAGTACGTTGTAATAGGCGGAGGCGATCTGGACGCTGAAGTCGCGCCGGTATTGGACGAACTCGCGGAGGTCATAGAGCATGTCGCGCTCGGCCTGGGTGAGGGCCTCCATTTGCTGCCAGTAGCCGGCGTCGCGCACGAGCGGGCGGATGAACGTGGCCGTCAGCTGGGAGGATGGGCGTTGTCCGCCGCTGAGAAACCGAAGAAACGATGTGGTGAGCGAGGCGCTGAGCCGGCCCACGTCCTGGATGAGCCAACTGGCCTGGATCTGGCCGGAACCGCTGACGCTGCGTTCCTCCACCAGGTTGTCGCTGAGCACCGGTCGGAGTTCGCCGGTGGTCTGGTCCAGTTCGTAACGAATCGCGCGTTCGGTCTGGCCGCCGAAGCTGCCCTGGCCCCGTGCGGAGAAAATCGGAGTGAAATTGTGCCGGGTCAGCGTCAATGCGAGGGCCAAGAGGTAGAGCTGTTCCTTGCGAGCCTGGTAGGCGCGGCTGTGGCTGACGGCCAGGGCCAGGGCCGCTTCGAGGCCCACCCGGCGGGCGCCCTGCTCCTGCACACCGTCCGGGCCGAGGAATTCCTCTGCGGTCTCGTTGACGGGCAGGGACTCCAGGTCCACCAGATTGGTGCGCGCCAGGGTGAAGTCGGGGTCCATGTTGGGGACCAGCCGCCCTTTTTCATGAATCACGGCGTAGGCGGCGCGATCGGCGGCCTTTTCGTAATACGCGGCCGTACAACCCGATCCCGCCCACCCCATGGCGAGGATGCAGCCACCCAGTACGACGGAGGACAGGAGCTTATGCAACCCGCGGTCGGCGTCACGTTGGCGCATGGAGCGGGTGTTCATGGCAGATACACGAGCCGGGCCGGGCCCGATATTCCTCGTTCACCCCTGATGATGCGGGAGAACCTGTGGGGTGTCCACAGGCATTTGGGCTGTCCGGCGTGGCGGCGTCGGAGGGGTGCGATGTGGGAGGGCGGACAGGGCGACTGCGGCGCCGGGAATTTTCGGGCCGTGGATTCACGAGGGTGAGGAGCCCCGGAGGCGCGGGGCAATGGCGCATGGAACCGCGGCAGCCGCAGCGGTTCCTCGGCACGTCGTGCTGCGCTGGCGCCTGTCGAAGCACTGGGAAAGCCCTTGGCCCGCAGGGGCACACGGCCCCGCCCGGGCAGAATGCCGGACGGAAGGGCTTGTCAAAGCCGCACGCGACGGACGCCCGTGAAGGTCATGCGTACGGGTTTGATGAAGCCCTGGTCGTCGAATTCCAGCCGGTCCATGCAGACCACCCGGTGATTGGGGTCGCGTTCTCCCAGGGGTCGGCGGTGGTAGACGATGTAGTATTGCTCGCGGCCGGGCAGTTTGAGGACGGAATGGTGTCCGGCGCCGGTGGCCACGGCGGGATCCTGTTGGAGGATCTTGCCGATGCGGCGGAAGGGCCCGAGGGGTGAATCGGCGATGGCATAGGCCACGGAGTAGTCCGGCCCGGTCCAACCGCCTTCGGACCACATGAAATAGTATTTGCCGTCCCGCTCCATCATGAAGGGGCCCTCCACATAGCCCTGCGGAGTGATTTCCTTGAACCGGGAACCGTCGGGGAAGGGTTCCAAGCCGGTGAAATCGGGTTTGAGTTTCACGACGTTGCAGTGCCGCCAGCCGCCGTAGTACATGTACCACTGGCCGTCGCGGTCGCGGAAGACGTGCTGGTCGATGGGTTGGGCGCCGTTGTGGAACTTGTCGATGAGGGGGCGGCCGAGGTGATCGCGGAACGGTCCAGCGGGCCGGTCCGCCACCGCCACGCCGATGCCGCCGATCTGTTGATTGTTTTGGATGTCGTTTGCGGCAAAGAAGAGGTAATAGCGACCCTGATTGTGCACGGCGGCCGGCGCCCACAGGGCCCGGCGCGCCCAGCGCACGGCGTTGGTGTCGAGGATGCGCGGATGTTTGGTCCAGTGGACCAGGTCGGTGGAGGAAAACGCGTCGAAGAAGACCTGCTGATCGTAGGGTGCGGAGAAGGTGGGGTAGATCCACACCCGCCTGCCGAACACCGCCACTTCGGGGTCGGCGTACCAGCCGGGGAGGATCGGGTTGCCCGAGTACTCGCGCCGTCCGGAGGGTTCCCGGCTCACACATGCGGCCAGGCAGAGTGCCAGTGCACCGACGAGCGCGACCGCGGTCACATGGCCCGGCGGTCGAGGCTGGATGGGGCGGACTCGAGGGTGGGCGTCGGGCTGTCCGGAGGCGCAGGTGCGCGTGGCCGGTGAGGCACCGGCTTTCGCGGGGAGGCGGGCTGAAGAGGGTGCTTCCGGCGCGAGGCAACCCGGTTCGGACGGAGAGGACTTCAGCGGGTTCGGCCTTTGCATGGCGGCGGCAGATTGGCACAGGCAGCCTCGTCTGCCAATGCCGGCCTGCGGGAGGTGCCGGGCGGTGCCAACCAGGAGGGGCGGGTCAGCGCCGTGCGATGCGGCGCCGGGACAACTCGCCATGGTAGTGCAGTCCGAGTGTGGCGACGTTTTGGCGGGCCCAGTCGGTGAGGCGGGTGCGGCCGGTGGGCGGTTCGTTGTCCACGGCGAGCAGCCCCTGCATGAGCCCGAGGATTTCGTCGCGGGTGAGCAGTACGTCGTCGAGGAACCATCCAAGAAGTCGGGCACACCACGCGCCGGTATCCGGTGAGACGCGGATCAGGGGGCGCGGGCAGTCCAGGATTTCGCCCAGTTGTTGGAGCAGGCCGCGGTAGGTGAATGTTTCGGGGCCGAGTGCGTGGAGGAGGGTGGATCCGTCGCGTTGCCCGAGTTCGACCGCCAACCGGGCCAGGTCATCCACGTGAACGGGTTGGAGCCGGTACAGGCCGTCTCCGAAGACGGCCATCACCGGCAGATGGCGCAGGCACCAGGCGATGTTGTTGATGAGGATGTCGTCGCCGCCGAAGAGGAGGGCGGGCCGCAGGATGGCCCAGGAGAGGCCGGATTCGCGGAGGGCACGTTCCAGCAGGGCTTTTCCGCGAAAGTAGGGCAGGGGGGAATTCTCCGAGGGGTTGGTGATGCTGATGTGAACGATGCGGCGGACCCCGGCTGCCCGGGCTGCCTCGAAAAGCCGGAGCGTATTCTGAACGGCTTGATCGAAGGTGACCCCGGCCTCTTCAAAGCGGACCCAGTAGGTGTTGTAGAGCACATCCGCGCCACGTAACGACTCGGTCAGCCTGTGCGGGTCGTCGAATGTCATGGGGCGAACCTCGATCGGGTGCGCGAACAACCCGGGTCGAGGGGGACTGTTCGTGAGCGTGCGCACCCGGTACCCGGCGGCCAGCAGGCGCCTGGTGATGTAGCGGCCCGAGTAACCGAACGCGCCGGTGACCACGTGCAGCGGGACGCTCGTGTTCATGAACCTTGGCGGAGCCTGGCAGGCTTCGGTTGGCGGCGGATCGAAACGGTCCGGGCAGGCTGGGTGCGGACCGGTGTGGGGCGCGGGAGGTGGCGCCCGGCTGGATGAATGAGCGGCTCCGCCTTGCCGATGCAGCAGCCTCGAGGCGGCACCGCGATGCGGCCGGTGCGGGTCATTGGAGGATGAGCTCGATGCCGTGGCGTTCGAGGGTGGAACCCTCGGCCTGGGCCAGCAGCGCCAGCGAACGGCGGTACTGGACGAGGGCGCTGATCTCGTCGGCGCGGGCGGCCGTGAGGTCGCGCTGCAGGCGCAGGACGACGAAGCTGGTGCTCTTTCCGCTCTCGAGCTTCTTTTGCTCGGCCGCGAGGGCGGCTTCGGCGAACTCGCGTGCCTCGCGTGTGGCGGCCACGCGTTCGTAGTTGGCCTGGGCGAGTTTCACGGCGTTGTCGATCTCGATCATGATGTCCTGCTCCAGCTTTTTGAGTGCCAGGAGGCGGGCTTCGTACCGGGCCTTGCTGGCGCGGTAGGCATTCAGGGCCGCACGGTTGCCCAGCGGGTAACTGATCTGGCCGCCCACGAACCAGCTGGGCTGGTCCCGATCGCGGATGTCGCCGAAGACACCGCTGAACTCGGGCGTGGACCCGGCGTAACCGCCGCCGACCCGGAGATCCACCTGGGGATAGAGCTCGTTACGGTCGATCTTGACCTGGATGCCTTGTTGTTCGAGGTCGAGCTGGGCCTGGAGGAAGTCCGGTCGCATGGTGAGGCCCTTGGACCAGCTGTCCTGGACGTCGAGGATGGGCGGGGGCGCGTCCAGCTCGGCGGAGGGCTCCAGCCGGACATGACTCCATTCGGCGAAGTTGTCGGTCAGCAGTTGTTTGAGGTTGTTCTCCAGGACGGCCAGGTTGCGTTGGGCAGCGATGAGGTCGGCCCGGCGGGCGGCAACGTCGGCCTCGGCCTGTTTCTCATCCAGCGGTGCCAGGGCGCCCACCTCGACGCGTTTGCGGTTTTCCGCGAGCAACTGTTCGGAGAGTTGCAGGGCCATCTGCTGGACCTTGACGTTTTCGTAGGCGGCTTTGAGGTCGTAGTAGGCCAGCTCGACACGGGTGATGATGTCGATCATGCGCGCGCGCAAGGCTTGCTCACTCCATTTGAGGCGGTTCTTGAGGATCTGGATGCGCAGCCGGGTGGGGTTGTACCAGAAATCCTTCCACAACGGCTGGGTGACGCTGATGTTGACGGAGCCGCTGCTGTCTGAGTAGGGAAACTCGAGGATGTTAGTGCTCGACCCTAGGCCGTAGCGGATGCCGTCCGTGTCACGTGCCGTCAGGCTGATGTTGTACAGGGTTCCCCAAGGCAACAGGCCGCTGAGGGTGGTGCGGAAGCTGTTGACGTCCTGCTCCCGTCCCGGAAGGGTGAACGTGCCCTCCAGCAGCGTTTCGCCGGCCTTGCTGTAATCGTGCTGGCCGGAGGCGCTCAGGACCGGATCATAGGCGCCGTAACCGGCGCGCAGGTTGAACAGGGCCAGCTCGGGATTGTAGCGTTCGATGCGCAGTTCGAGGTTGTGTTCCAGCGAGTGCTGGATGCAGTCGGTGAGCGACCAGCGTCGGACCTCTCGTTGGACCTCCTGGGCGCCAAGGAAGGTGCAGCCTGCGAACAGCCAGATCGCGATCCACCTTGTTTTCATCGGGCGACCAGATTGCGGCAGGGGCATGCCGATCGTCAAAAGCAAATGAGCATGGGTGGCAGGTGAATTCACCGAAACAGTGCGCACGGCCATGGGCGATGGCCGGAAGGCGCAGGATTGGCGAGGCCACCTTTGAAACCTTGAATGCAGGGCTTTGGTGTTGCGTCTGTGGATAGGGTGCCGGCATTGTGGCACCGCGGCAGTCGGCTGCCGGACAAACCGGAGGTCGGGCTGCGCCGAACCAGAAGAATTGTCCCAACCATGAAACCGTCGGATTCTGGAAAACTGAGTCGCCGTCGTTTTCTCCGCAACAGTGTGGTGGCCACCGGTCTGATGATCTTGCCGGCCCGGGTGTTGGGGCGCGATGGCGGTCCCTCGGCCAACAATCGGCTGAACATCGCCGGCATCGGCGTTGGCGGTCAGGGCGCGTCCGATCTGCGCCAGATGGAATCGGAGAACATCGTCGCGTTGTGCGACGTGGATGAGCGGCATGCCGCGCATGTGTTTCAGCGGTATCCGAAGGCGCGCCGGTTCAAGGACTACCGGAGGATGCTCGACGAGATGCGGGAGATTGACGCAGTGGTCATTGCCACGCCGGATCATCACCATGCGTTTGCCGCGATGGAGGCCATCCGCCGGGGGAAACATGTGTACTGCGAGAAGCCGCTGACGCATTCGGTGTGGGAGGCCCGGCGTTTGGCCGAGGCAGCCCGCGAGGCCAAGGTGGTGACGCAGATGGGCAATCAGGGCCAGGCCTCTGAAGAAACACGTATGCTCTGCGAGGCAGTGTGGGCCGGGGCCATCGGGGCCGTGCGCGAGGTGCACGTCTGGACGGATCGTCCCTCGCGGGGGTTGTTCGAGGAGTACTGGCCGCAGGGGATTGACCGGCCCAAGGAGACCCCGCCGGTGCCGGAGACGTTGGATTGGGATCTTTGGCTGGGGCCGGCTCCGGCGCGGCCGTATCATCCGATCTATGTGCCGTTTCGGTGGCGTGGGTGGTGGGATTTCGGCACCGGCGCCTTGGGCGACATTGGTTGTCATGCCATGGACCCGGTGTTTCGTGCGTTGAAGCTGGGGGCGCCCCTGACGGTGCAGGGTTCCTCCACCCGCGTGAATGGAGAGACCTACCCACTCGGCTCCATGGTGACGTACCACTTCCCCGCCCGGGACGCGTCGGTGCAGGCGAACAATCCGCACGTCCGGGGGTTGTCGGGTCGCGACGCCGGCGGGATCGCGATGCCTCCCTGCAAGCTGGTCTGGTATGACGGCGGTCTGAGACCGCCGCGGCCGCCCGGGTTGCCGGACGGCCATCTGTTGGGCGACAACGGCCGACTGCTGATCGGGGACGAGGGTTTCATCCTGGGCAACCGGATCTACCCGCTCGAGCGGGCGAAGGAGGTGGGGGAAATCCCGAAAACCATCCCGCGGTCGCCCGGACATTACGTCGAATGGATCCAGGCCTGCAAAGGCGGGCCGGCGCCGGGTTCGAGCTTCGACTGGGCCGGGCCGCTGACGGAGACGGTTCTTCTGGGCAACGTAACCTTGCGGGTTCAGTTGCGGGAAGATCTCACGCGATTTGCCTTGCGTTGGGATCCGGCGGCGTTCCGGTTCACGAACCTGGAGGAAGCCAACGCTTTCCTGAGACGCGAGTACCGGCAGGGCTGGACCCTGTGAGGTGGAGCGCACTACGGGGGCACGGAGACACGCTCCAAGGGGCGGCCGCGGCGTTGAACCTTGCAGCCGGGAGACGCGAGCCGGGGAGGACGCCGACACCGACGGCCGGTGTGTGTCTGCCCGGCGTCGGGTCGAAAGGGCGACCGTCCGCGGTGATGAATCGGTGGGGAAGGCTCTCAGTCGGCGCGCCAGAGGATGTGTTCGACCGAAAGGTAGAAGAACACCCCGTAGTCGGCGGCGGCGCGGTTCAATCCCACCGGAACGGCCAGACCGAGGACGACCTGGACCTCCCGTGGCAGATTCCATGCGTATCGAATGCCGGGGGACAAAACCGACCACCACTCGTACGACCGGTGACCGCCGGAGTCGAGGCCTTCCTCCCAGGTTCCCAGCCATTCGACCAGCAGGTGAAGGTTGCGTGTGACCGCGTAGATGGCACTGGCGGCCACGTGACAGTGCAGCAGGTCCTGCCCGCCGGCGGACGCGGCGTCGGGCAGGGCGGTCAACCCGAGATTTGCGTGCAGGAAGAAGGCGTCGCCCAGCACGGTGCTGAAGGGGAGATTGAACTGTGCGCCGAGGGTGTCCTCGCCGAGGCCGCGGTCGGGGTCACCCGTGGGCAGGATGAGGCTGGCCCGGGGGGCCAGGGCCGTCCAGCGCTCGCGGCTCAGCCAGAGCTGGTATCGGTAATTCAGCATGAGATCCCCGACACCGTCGGTCCACCGCCCCTGTTCACGGAGGAAGCTGTAGGGGAGGGTGAAGCTGAGCTGGTGGGTTTGCTCGGGCACGGGCCATTCCTGGGTGAAAGCGAGGTGCCAAGCCTGGGCATCGGGCCCGGAGCGGCGGTCCACCTCGTGATGGACGGTCAGGATGTGCTGCACGACGCCGGGCTCCTGGTTATATGCCTCTTCGACGAAGAAGGAATTGTCCATGATCGCTACGGCACGCGGTTCGGCAGCAGGAGCGAACGTGCCAGCCAGCAGGGTGAGCAGGGCCGTGCATGCGCGGAAAAGCGGGGAATGGGGCCGGGAGGCCGGAGCCGGGACCGTGTGTGAGCGGTGCCGCGGCTGGGCGGGTCCGCCTTGGGTTGCCGAGATCGAGAGATTCAGGGCCCTTGGGATGGGCGTGATGCTCTGCATTGCCGAGCGTTCGTTCATGTTGTCGTCCTGCGTTCGGCGCCGGCCGCCGGATGCTTGTCGTGTCCCCGGCTGCCAGTCTGTAAAAGGGAGCCAGAGCCGGGTTTGCGGTTGTTTTCCCGGCCGCAGTGTGCTTGGTCCGTGGCGGAAGGATCAAGTCCGTGACGCCAGGTGGTGTGATCCGACGCGGTGCACGGGCCGAGGGGCCAGGGGGTGCTGTTTCTTGCAGGGCATCCCGCGTTGGACTAGTTTGCAGGGCCGTGAGCGACGCGCAGAAACCATGTGAGTTTTTGGACGGCGCCTGTGCGGAACCGGGTATCTGTCCGTTGAGCCGGATGGCCGAAGGTGCGGAGGTTTGTATCCGGCAATTGCTGGCCACACCGGAGGTGCGGGCGCGATTGCGCGAATTGGGGCTGGGAGAGCAGCAGCGCATCCGGATCATCAGCCGTCAGGCCAACTTCATTTGCCAGGTATGCAATGCCCGGCTCGGCATCAGCGAGGAGGTCGCCCAAGCGATATTGGTCGAACCGGTCCAGGACGCTTCTGACACGACTCATGGTTGAGACTCTTCCTTCCTTGGTCTCGTTGCCGCCTGGTTCCTGCGCGGTGGTGGCGGAGATTCAACTGCCGCCGGCGGAGGCGCGTCGTTTGATGGAACTGGGGCTGGTGCCGGGTACGCCGGTCGAGGTGGTGCGGTATGCGCTGCTGCAGGACCCGGTGGAGATCCGGGTGCGCGGTTCCTGCCTGAGCCTGCCGCGGCAGGAGGCCGAAGCCATCCGGGTCCGGCTGTCGGACGGAACCTGACACCATGACGTCGGAGGGCCGAACCACCTTGGCGAGCGCTCCGGCTGTCCCCAGCGCGCAGGCGGTGCGTTACGTCTTCATCACGGGCAATCCCAATTGTGGCAAGACCACCGTTTTCAATGCTCTCACCGGCTTGCGGGCCAAGGTGGGCAATTACGCCGGGGTCACGGTCGAGCGCAAGGAAGGACCGCTTTTGGGCGTGCCCAAGGGACGTCCGGTACGGGTGTTGGACCTGCCGGGCACCTACAGCCTCACGCCGCATTCGTTGGACGAACAGATCGCGCGGGATGTGCTGCTGGGGCGGTTGCCCGAGTTGCCGCCGCCGTCGCTGATCGTGGTGGTGGTGGACGCCTCCAACCTGCAGCGGAACCTGTACTACGCGACGCAGGTGATCGAGTTGGGGCATCCCACGGTGGTGGCGTTGAATATGATGGATGTGGCGGCGTCGCTGGGGCTGAAGGTGGACGCCGAAAAACTGGCCGAGCAGCTCGGGGTGCCGGTGATCCCCGTGGTGGCCAGCACGGGGGAGGGAATTCCGCAACTGCGCGTGCGGATCCTGGCCCTGCTGGAGAAGCCCGAGCCGCCGGCGCGCCGTCGCTTTCCGGTGTTGCCTGAGGCGTTGGTGCAGGAGGCTCAGAAGCTGGCGGCCCTGTTGACATGGACCTTTCAGGAACGCCGGGTTCAAGCCGAGGCTGAGGCCCTGCTGCTGCTGAGCAACGAGCAGGCGCTGGCCTCCGGGCAAACCCACTACACCCCCGGTGTGCAACAGGCGGTGGCGGCGGCACGCAAGCGGCTGGAAGAGGCCGGCGTGGATTGGCGCAGCGTGGTGATCGAGGCCCGCTACCGTGCCGTGGCCCGGATCGAAGCCGCGGCGGTGGCCCGGCTGTGGGCTCCGCGAGAGACGTGGAGCGACCGGGTGGACCGGATCGTGACCCACCGGGTCTGGGGAACGCTGATCTTTTTGGCGCTGATGGCGCTGATGTTTCAGTGCATTTTCGTGTTTGCACGAATTCCCATGGAAGCCCTGCAGGGGGCCGTGGATGCGTTGGGTGCGTGGGTGGGCCGCACCCTGCCGCCGGGGGACCTGACGAGCCTGTTGACCGACGGCGTGATCGCAGGCGTGGGGGCGGTCGTGGTATTCCTGCCCCAGATTCTGTTGTTGTTTCTGTTTCTTGGTTTCCTGGAGGACACCGGTTACATGGCTCGCGCGGCCTTCCTCATGGACCGGCTGATGAGCAAGGTGGGGCTGCACGGGAAGAGTTTCATTCCATTGCTCAGCTCGTTTGCCTGCGCCATCCCCGGCATCATGGCCACGCGAACGATCGAGAACCACCGCGACCGTTTGGTGACGATCCTGATCGCGCCGCTGATGAGTTGCTCGGCGCGGTTGCCGGTCTACACCGTTTTGATCGCGGCGTGCATCCCGCGACAGAAGGTCTTCGGCGTGTTCGAACTGCAGGGGTTGACGTTGATGGGGCTCTACCTGCTGGGCATTGTGGTTGCCCTGGCGGTGGCGTGGTTGTTCAAGAAGACCCTGTTGAAAGGGGAACCTCCTTTGTTGATCCTGGAACTGCCTCCCTACCGGCGGCCGGTCCTGAAGGTGGTGCTGCATCACATGTGGGAGCGGTCGAAGGTGTTTCTGCAGCGTGCGGGCACGGTCATCCTGGCGATCAACATCTTGTTGTGGTTCCTGGCCACCTATCCTCGCGGGTCGGAGGCGGTGGCGGTCATTGAGAAGGAACGGGGACGGTTGGAACAGCTCCTGACGGCCGTGGAGGCAGGCCGGGCTGTGACCATTCCGGACCTGCCCTCGGCCCCTGAAGCGGCTGCCGAGTATCTGCGGGGCCGGCTGGCCGAACTGGAGAACCAGGAGGCGGCCGAGCGATTGCGTTACAGTTTTGCGGGGCGGTTGGGGCACCTGATCGAGCCGATCATCGCCCCGCTGGGCTTCGACTGGAAGATCGGCATCGGCATCATCACCTCGTTCGCTGCGCGGGAGGTGTTCGTCAGCACGATGTCGGTGGTGTACAATGTGGGCGGTCAGGCCGGGGAGGAGGACGAGGTGGGCAACCTGGCGCAGGTCATGCAGGCGCAACGGCGGCCGGACGGCACGGCGTTGTACACCCCGCGGTTGGGGCTGTCCTTGATGGTCTTTTACGTGTTTGCCCTGCAATGTGCGTCCACGGTGGCGATTGTGCGTCGCGAGACCAACTCGTGGCGTTGGGCCGTGTTCCAGTGGTGCTACCTGGCGGTTTTGGCCTGGACCGGTTCGTTCCTGGTCTGGCAGGTGGGCGGTTTGTTGGGCTGGCGTTGAGCAGGGGCGGCCGGGCCGCCTGTGGGTGCGTACGCGGCTGCGACCTGCACACCAGAAATTTTTCGGACAAAAGCACTTGACGCGTCCACAGAATCACGCTAGGGGTAGGGCAGACATGCACCAAAGAGGTCGAGATCATATGAAGAGGAAAAACCTTCGAGTCCCGGTCGTAGCCCTCACAGTTTTCACAATCGGTACATCCGTCGCTTTCACGGCGCCGATTGAGACGTCCGCGGCGCGCGCGGCCCTGCGCCAGGCGCCTGCGGCCGAGTTGCCCGCGCGTGCGGCGCGGTTGTTGACCTCGGTGGCCGAGGAGGATTTGGCTGCCAGTGCGGCCAACGTGGTGGCGGCTGCGCACGCCGTTCGTCCGGCGGCCACGGTGGCCGTGGTGGGCGCGGTGGTTCGTCAGGTGCCGGCGGCTGCTCCCGCGGTGGCGGTGAAGGCCGTGACCCTGCAGGGCAAGCCCAAAGCCGAATGGGTGGATCAAGTGGCTGCTGCTGCGGCTGCAGCTGCTCCGAAGCAGGCCGCTGCGATCGTCGAAGCCCTCTGCAAGGCGGTACCCCAGCACTACGTGGTGGTGGCCTCGGCCGTGGCGGCCGCCGTGCCGCAGGCCAGGGATGAGATCCTGGCGGCTTTGACCCGTGCGTTGCCGGGGTTGCAGCCTTTTGTGGACCAGGCCCGGAGCCGGCTCGGCCCGGAAGCCACGGTGGCGGCCCTCCTGCAGCATGCCAACACCATGGTGACCGCGGCTGCACAAGCTGCGCGTACCAAGCCGGAGTTGGTGCTGGCCGGCGGACCCGGCACGGGCAGTGGCCCGGTGCCGCCGCCCACGTACGGACCTCCTTTCACGCCTTTGCCCCCTGGCGATGTCACCACGATTACTCGCTCGACCACGCGGGTGGCCAAGCCGGGCGAGGGACGGGACTATTCCACGCCTTGATTTGACCTCCAAAGGTGCTTGTGGAGCCGCCGGCGGACAAAGATTCCGCCGGCGGTTTCATTTTTGTGCGGGAGAAGGTGATCGTCTGCGCCTGTCCGGGCGAGCGGGTCGCCCGGGCCACGACCTTGGCCATGGTCGAGCGCGACTGCTTTTCAAGGCGGTGGCTCGGCGGTGCAGGGGGCGGGAAATGGACCCCAAACGTGCGGGTATGATCCGGCCAAAGGTGTGGGATCGGCTTCGGTCGGAGACCCGGGTGGTTCAGCCGCGGACGTAAATGGGTTGTTTGATCGGGTTGATGGCGGCGAAATTGCGCAGTCGTTGGAGGACGACGGGTGTCAGTTCGGTGCCGCTTTTGAGGACCAAAATGCCGTCCTCGGTTTCAACGTCGCCGGCCAGGATTTGGCCGACGGTCAATTCGTCCAGCGTTCGGGAGCGGATGGGCGTCTCTTCAGCAGCCGCCTTTTGAAGGTACACGTCGAAACAGGCGGCTGCGCTTTGGAGGACCTGCGGATCATACCATCCGGTACGTTCCTGAAGCAGGGCGAGGGCCTGGGCACGGTTCCCGGTCTCCAGTTCCCGTTCCACCATGTCACGCAAGACCTGAAAGACCCGGGCGGGCATGGGGATGTCCTCTCCTGCGATGCGTTCGGGCGGATGGCCGGAGCCGTCGTAGTGTTTGTTTTGGTAGCGCAGGATGCTGGCCACGCTTTCGAGGCGTGGGATGTGGCCGAGGAGATTGGCACCCATTTCCGGTGCGCGTTCGACCAGCTCCTGTTCCCTGGCTTCGAGGGGTTCTTCCCGGCTGAGTTTGTCGAGGACCGATGCAGGCAGGGTCGTGTAGCCCAGAGGGAACAGCAGTGCTGCGGCTTCGAGGTCCCAGGACTGTTTGAGATGAAAGAAGGCGGCATACTCCCGCACCGCCTGGCGAAGTTGTTGGCTGATGCGAAAGGCCTTCGGGTACAGGCTGGACAGGATTTCAGTCAGCAATCGGATCGTCCCGTTGAGCGTTCGTTCCAGCAGTTCGCGTTCGGCGGTGACGAGTTGATAGTGGTGGATGGCGGCCTGAAGGGTTTGGGCCAGGAGTTCGACCGGGCACGGTTTGTTCAGAAATCGGAAGACGTGCCCCCGGTTGACGGCGTCCACCGCCGTCTTCTGCTGGGCGTTTCCGGTGAGCATGATGCGAACGGTATCCGGGTTGCGGGCTTCCACCTGGACCAGGAGGTCGAGGCCGGTCATCTCGGGCATCTGCATGTCTGCCACGACGACGGCGTAAGGTCCGTTGCGTTCGATTTTGGCGAGGGCCTCGGCGCCGCTGGTGGCCGTATCGATGGCGAAGCGGCCACGGAGGTTGCGTTGGAACGCGGCCAGCACGTTGGGCTCGTCGTCCACCAGAAGAATTTTCAGATCCTGGTTCATGGTGCGGAGCAGGCGGTGAGTTCTTGTTGCCAAAGGGGGACCCGCTCGGCCAGGCCGAGCTTGTTGAGATACTCCATGTCGGGCCCCGGCGGGGTCGTTCCGGGCGATTCCCACTCGCCGGGCCGGAGCGTTTCAGCGACGTGAACGGCGGTCAGCGGGGTGAAGGCGACCGAACCGGCCATATCGGGATGGTGATGGAAGGTGATGGCTTCGACGACCGGGTCGGGCAGGCCCCAGAGTCCCAGGAGGTACCCGGCCACTTCGGCGTGTGTGGTTCCCAGGCAGGCCTGTTCGCTCTCGGTCAGCGGGCGCTGCCCGGTGGCGGCGGCCCGTCGGATTGCCGCGTAATCTTCCCTGAGATTGACCGCCAGGATGAGCTGGCCCAGATCATGCAGAAGCCCGGCGACAGCGGCCTGCTGCAGGACCGTGTCCGGAGCATCTTCGAGCTGTGCCAGGACCCGGGCCCGCGCTCCTGTTTCCAGAGAATGGTTCCAGAGGGTTTCCCAGGGGAACCACGGAATGGTCTCTGCCGGGTATTGATCGAAAGCGTGGACCGCCAGGACGAGTGTTTTGAGCGTGTTGATGCCGAGGTAATGGACGGCTTCCAGGATGTCATTGACGGTGTGAGGGAGGCCGAAGAAGGCGGAGTTGACCAGTTTGAGGACCTTGGCCGTCATGGCCGGGTCACGTGCGATGAGCTGAGCCACGTCGTTCAGGCCGGCTTCCGGGTCTTCCAGTTTGCGGCCGAGTTCGTGGTAGAGCCTGGGAATGCTGGGCAACTGTTCCAACCTCCCCAGCAGTTCGCGCAACCTGGGATTGTTGAGGGCCGATCCGGCCCGGGTGGCCCGCTGGATGGCGGCGCGCAACGATTCGGGGTCGCACGGCTTGGCCAGATACTGATGGGCCAGGCCGATGCATTGGAAGATCATCTGTTCGTCCGCCTGTCCGGAAAGCACCAGACGAACCGTTTCCGGGTGGCGATTGCGCACTTCTTGTAAAAGTTCGACGCCGTTCATGCCGGGCATGCGCATGTCGGTGACCAGCACGTCGAACGGCCGCTGTTCCATGAGTGCGAGGGCGTCCGCACCGCTCCGGGCAAAGGACATGTCCCATTCGGACCGAAGGTTGCGCAGCGAGCGCCGGAGCCCGTCGAGGACCATGGGCTCGTCATCCACGAAGAGGATGCGCACCAGCGGGTTCATGATGCCGACGATTCCTGCTTCTGGAGCGGGAGCCGGAGAATGAAGGTGGTGCCCCGGCCCACCTCGGTTTCAAAGTCCACGGTTCCGCCGTGTTTGTCCACGATGACATGACGCACGATGGCCAGACCCTGGCCGGAACCGCGTCCCACGGGCTTGGTGGTGAAGAACGGTTCGAAGATCCGGTCCCGGATCGCCTCCGGAATGCCGCAGCCCGTGTCGCTGACGCGGATTTCCACCCAGGAACCGTCCCGCCGGGTGCGGATGGTGATTTTCCCCTTGGTGTCGGGATGGGTGCCGAGGCGATCGGCGATGGCGTGGGCGGCGTTCACGATCAGGTTCAGCACGGCCTGGTTGAATTCCCCCGGGAGACACGGAACCAGCGGGAGGTGCGGATCCAGGTCCAGCTCCATTTCCGCGACATACTTCCACTCGTTTCGAGACACGGTGGCCGTGGTTTCGATGGCATGGTTGAGGTCGGTCGGGGTTTTCTCCGAGACGCCCGGGTGGGAGAACTCCTTCATGGCCCGGACGATCTTGGTGACCCGTTCGACGCCTTGGAGGGTTTGCTCGATGGCTTTGGGAACTTCCTCGATGAAATAGTCGAGGTCGGCGTTGCGGGCCTTGCAGCGGAGCAGGTCGAGCAGTTCCTCGCAGGCCTGACCGGGCTGCGGCTCGTTTTTGAGCTGCTGGAGCAGCAGCAACAACTCGTTCATCTGGTGCAACGCGTCCTGGACGAAGCGGGTGTTGTCGCCCACATACTGCATGGGGGTGTTGATTTCGTGAGCGATGCCGGCAGCCAACTGGCCGATGGCCTCGAGTTTCTGGGCCTGGCGCAGCTGGATCTCCATTCGATCCCGTTCCTCGCGGGCTTTGCGCAGCTCGGTGATGTCCTCCTTGAGTGCCACGAAGTGCGTGATGTGTCCCAGCTCGTCCCGAATGGGCGTGATGATGGCCTGTTCCAAGAATAGTTCGCCGTTTTTCTTCCGGTTGTGGAGTTCGCCGCGCCAGACGCGGCCGCCGAGGATGGTGTTCCAGAGATCCTGGTAGACAGCGGGATCCATCCTGCCCGACTTGAGGATGCGCGGATTCTGGCCACGGGCCTCCCCGGCGGTGTAACCCGTCAGTTCGGTGAACCTGGGGTTGACGTATTCGATTCGTCCCTCAGCGTCGGTGATCACCACGGCGACGGGGGCTTGCTCGATGACCTGGGAGAGCATCCGCAGGCGGGCTTCGGCGGCGAGGTGTTCGGTGATGTCGCGTCCGATTCCCACCAGTCCCACAATTTCGCCCTGCTCATCGCGCAATGGCAGTTTGGTGGTTTCCAGCCATTGCCGGCCGCCCGCGTTGTTGATGATCAGTTCCCGGCGATTGATCACGGGTTCTCCGTGCAGGATGACACGCATGTCGTCCGCGTAACAGGATGCCGCGACATTGCGGGGTAACAGGTCATAATCGGTCTTGCCGAGGACCTCGGCCTCCGTTTCCGCGCCCAGCGCCTTGAGATCGGCCCTGTTGGCGAGGGTTTTGCGCGCCATGCGATCTTTGACGTAGATGTTGTAGGGAAGAGCATCGATCAGGGTGCGGAGGAGGATCCGTTCCTGCTGGAGCTGACGGGTGAGATTCTGCTGCTCGGTGATGTCCCGCACGATCGCCACCCAATGTGTGCCGCCGTCCAGCTCCACGGGACTGAGGCGAAGCTCGACCTCAACGCGGCGGCTATCCGCGCGTCGGACGGGGCACTGGATGCAGATTGGCCGGGCGACACCGGTGGGCAGGGCAAACAACGGCTGGCCGGTATCGGCGCGAAGGATGGTGTCCGGGTGGCGTCCGAGGACATCCACCGCTTTGCAGCCGAGGATCTCCTCCGCGGCCGGGTTGGCGTAGAGGATGGCGCCCGAGGGTTCCAGCAGGACGATGCCGTCGGAGGCGGCCGTGGCGATGGTCCGGAGCCGGGCTTCGGAGTCCTGGAGGGCGTTTTCGATCCGTTTGCGTTCCCGCAGGTCGTGCCCGATGAAAGCGTAATAGGTGACGGCCCCGGCTTCGGCGTGATGGACGAGGAACGTGACGGCCATGGGGACCGCCTGCCCATGGGCATCCCGCAGGGTCAGTTGGCCCCGCCATTGGCCATGCTCGGCCGCGGCGCTGAGGAGTTCAGCGAACACGGGCCCCGGCGTGGCAGGTCCCAGGAGGTCGGGGAGACGGCGCCGGAGCAGGTCGGCCTCCGACCAGCCCAGCAGGCGCAACCCGGCCGGGTTCACGTACGCCAGCCGGAGGGAGGGCGCCTCGGCCATGGCCATGAGGTCGTTGGAAGCGTCCAGGATGGTTCGCCACCTGTGTTCGTGTTCAGCGAAGCAGCTCTGGTGCTGCCGAGCCCTTTGGAGGCGGCTGCGTACCGCGTTCAACAACCGGGCCACGCTGAACGGCTTGGTCAGGAAATCGTCTGCCCCGATGTCCATGGCCCGACGCTGGCCCTCCAAGTGTGCCAGGGACTCGTCGCCGGTCATGAGGATGACCGGCAGGTGCTGGAGACAGGGCCGTTGACGGAGTTCCTCCAGCACGGAGAAGCCGTCCCGTCCCGGCATTTGCACGTCGCAGAGAATCAGATCCGGCCGGAGCTCCTCCGCCTTTTGCAGCCCGCTGGCGGCGTCCTCGGCTTCGATGACCTGCCACCCCTCCTGGGTCAAGGCGCGGTAGACCAACCTGCGGAGCCCTGCGTCATCGTCAATGACCAGTATGGAAGGCTTTCCGTTGACCATGTTATGACCTGTTCCGATCGGCTCCGATCGGCTTCCTGCGCCGCGCACTCCACGGGATCCAAAGCCGGGCGGGCGACCCATGGCTGGGCCGCTTGCAAACCTTCACCAAGCGCCTCTGACGCTATTATCGGCGCGAATGCGGTTGACTTGAGGGGAAAGGCGACCCTGCTCGTTGACCGCAAGGGCTGTCAAAGCGCCCGCTGGCGGTGTCGCACGGGTGATTACCGGGTCAAAGGAGATGCGCTACCTCGGCGGCGACAGCTCGGGCTGCTGCGGAATCGCCGCGTGCCTGTGCTTCCAGCCAGCGCGTGACCCGGGGCAGGACCTCACACCATTGGAACCGACGCGACCGTTCCCAAGCCCTGCGCCGACAGGCCTCGTATTCGCCGGGGTTCTGCCACACGCGACAGACCGTCTCGGCCAGGTCTTCGGGGTGTTCATGTGCGACCACCCAACCTGTGCGGCCGTCGAGTGTCGAATCCACGAGCCCGTCCACAGGATAGACGATCGCAGGCGTGCCCATGGCATTGGCTTCGATGACGTTCAGGCCCCAGCCTTCCCGCACGGAGCTGTGCAAGAGGAAATGGGCCCGGCGCAATTCCTCGTTCTTGGCGGTTTCCGGCAGCGGCCCGGTGAAACGCACCCGGTGTGTGAGGTCCATTCGATGGGCCAGTTCCTTGAGCGGTTGTTCCATGGCGCCACCTCCGACCACGGTGAGTTCGGCTTGCAGTCCGCGTTGGAGCAGGAGCGCCAGGGCATGAAGGGCATGGTCCACCCGCTTGTTGGGGGCCAGTCGCGACACCACAATCAACCGGGCGGGTGGCGTGAGAGGCTTGGGATCGAGCCGGGGCAGGGGCGGGGTATCGCAACCGTTTGGCAGCCAGGTAACATGCCGGACACCATGTGCCTCCAGCGCCCGCCGGGTCGAAGGCGAGGGGACCCAGAAGGGCACGTGCCGGTAAAGCCAGTGGGTCCAACGTTCCTGCCAGCGGCCGATCCACCCCAGGATCCCGGGATAAAACACGTGCCAGATGGGGCCCAGGACCTCGTGGATGTAGGCGAGGCAACGCGTGCGACACCACCACGGCGCGTACCACGGGATGCCGTGGTGTTGATCGATCACCAGATCGAACCGGGGCTGACGCCGGTACCACCGCAGAGCGGCCAGCACGGAGGTGCCTTTGCCGCCACCGCGCACGAAACAAATGCCGTCGCGTTCGTACGCGGGAGCCGCTCCGGGGAAGGAATTGGAAAACCAGAAGACCTCGTGTCCCCGCTCCCGCAGGGCACGCATGAAGGCCAGGGACACCCGTTCCGCCCCGCCTGCCTCGGGGTTTTCCGGGTCTCGCCAGTTCAACATGAGAAACCGCATACGGTTTGTGCCCGGCCCGCAATCGTCCGCCTCGAGCACGGCTTCTCGGGGCCGGAGACGGCCAGTATGCCGAGGGGGGCAGGACCGACCAAGAGTGATTCCTTTCCCACCGGTCATGGGGATCCTGCGGGACGGTGGGAGACGTTTGGAGCGAAACCGTGGAAAGGATGCTGCCGGAGCCCCGCTGGTCGCAGAGCAGATGTGGGGAACGAAATGCTGAGGCCGCGAAGCTGCCAGCCCCGGCAGGATATGCCGGGGAATCCGTCATCCACTCACCGGAGAGCGCCGGGTTGCCTGGTGCGGTCCGGCCGCACTGATCATCCGGTCATACCCGAGGCGTCGCCGTTGCGACCACAGTTCGTTTGGTTTGAAAATACCGGCGGGTGTGAGCACGCCGGTCACCAGCTCCGGTGGGGTGATGTCGAAGGCCGGATTCCACACCGGGCTGGTGGGGTTGGCGACCCGGACGGTCACCGGTTCGCACACGGTGGCACGCGCGGCACGGGTCAGGGGCACGCCGCGCGCGCAGCGGACCTCTGCAGGGTCCCGTTCTTCGATGGGGATTTGCGAGGGGGACTTCAGGTCCCAATCCAGAGTGGACAGGGGGATGGCCACGTAGAACGGGATGCCGTGGCGATGGGCCAGCACAGCCAGATTGTAGGTGCCGATCTTGTTGGTCACGTGTCCGGTGCGGCCCAACACGCGGTCGCTCCCCACCAACACCAAATCCACCCGGCCCTGCTGCATCAGCAGGCCCACGGCCGTGTCAGCGATCAGGGTGTGGGCAATCCCCGCCCGGGCCAACTCCCACGCCGTCAGTGCGGCCCCTTGGGAACGCGGCCGGGTTTCTGTGCAGTAGACATGGAATCTGCGGCCGCGTTCCTGAGCCAGGTAAAGCGGTGCCGTGGCGGTACCATAATCCACACAAGCCAGGCGACCGGCATTGCAGTGGGTAAGGACCGACATCCCGTTGCGGATCAGCGGCAGGCCCTGTTCGCCGAGGGCCCTGCATTCGGCGGCACTTCGATGGGCAAACTCCTCGGCCGCGGCCAGGGCCAGCGCCTTGCGCTCCTCCACGGTGTGACCCGCCCGGATGGCTGCCAGGACCTCCTCCATCGCCCGGGCCGGATCCACCGCGGTGGGCCGGGCGGCCAGAAGGGCGCGGTGGACCCGGCGGACGTGGGCACCGAACTTTCCCAGGTCGCGTCCACGAAAGGCGCGAATTCCCTGGGCCAACCCGTAGGCGGCGGCGGCGGCAATGGCGGGCGCTCCCCGCACCACCATGTCGCGAATGGCGCGTGCCGTGGCGCGGTAATCCGCTGTGTGCAACCACAGCACCTGATGGGGAAGCTGCCGTTGATCCAAGAGGCGGACCCGGTTGGTTGCGGCGTCGAAGGAGACGCTTCGCTCTCCGGATCGCGGAGTGGACCGGCCGGTTTTCATGCGGTCAGGTAAGCATGGCGGAGGCGCGCGGGCCAGCGGCTTTTGTCCGGGGAATCCCTGGTGGGGAACATGCCGAAACGACCCGCTCCCATGCGGCGGGCGGAAGACGTTCAGGTCGTGGCCGTGGGCTGAACGGCCGGTGTATTTGCCCGGAAGGAGGCGGAGGAAGCCGGGTCCTCGGCCGGGGAGATGGGTTCGTAGAAGGTGTTGCGGCGGACCGGAACGCGCCCCGCGTCGCGGATGAGCCGGATGAGCTCGGCTTCCGGCAATTGCTGGGGTGTACGGGCGCCGGCCATGTGAAAGATGTGCTCCTCGACGATGGTCCCGTGCAGGTCGTCCGCCCCGTAGTGCAGCGCCAGTTGCGCCAGCTTGGGGCCGAGCCCCACCCAGTAGGCGGTGATGTGGTCGAAGTTGTCGAGGTACAACCTGCTCACGGCGATCGTCCGGAGGGTGTCGTTGGCCGTCGGGGGATGATCCACCGGCAGATCGTTGTGGTCCGGTTGGTAGGGCAGGGGGATGAAGCCCACGAAGCCATGGGTTTCATCCTGGAGATCACGCAGGCGTCGCAGATGGTCCACCCGATGCTCCAAGGATTCCACATGCCCGTACAGCATGGTGCAGGTGCTTTTTCCTCCCAGGCGGTGCCAGATCCGGTGCACCTCCAACCACTCTTCAGCGGATTCCTTTCCGCGGGCGATGGCCTGGCGCACGCCGGGATCGAAGATCTCGGCCCCACCGCCGGTGAGGCTGTCCAACCCGGCGTCCCGGAGTTCGACCAGCGTATCCTGCACGCTTTTGCGCGCCAGCCAGGCCAGGTGCAGAACCTCGATAGCCGTGAAGCACTTCAGTTGAAGCCCGGGATGGAGCGCCTTTAACGCCCGTAGCATCTCGGTGTAATAGGCGAATGGCAGACTGGGATGCAAACCGCCGACGATGTGAAGCTCGGTCACCCCAAGGGCGAGTGCTTCCCGGGCCTTTGCCACGATCTGCTCCAGGCTCAGTTCGAATCCATCCGCATCGCGCTTCTTGCGTGCGAACGAGCAGAATCGGCAGGAAAGGATGCAGTAGTTTGAATAATTAATGTACCGATTGACGATGTAGGTGGCGCGGTTGCCCACCTTGCGGGCCCGCGCCTCATCCGCCAGCCGGCCCAGTGCGTGGAGGTCCCCGTCCCGCCACAGGGCCAGGGCCTCGGCTTCAGTGAGCCGGCCGCCCGACTCGACCTTTTCCCACAGCCGTTGCCACTCCGCAGATCGTCGCGCAAACCACATGCTCGGTGGATTCTAGGCTGCCCGCGACTCGGTGGCAAACGGGGGTTCGATCGTTGCCCCCGGGGCCTGCACGGCCAGCCCGGAGGTTCCCGTGCCGTACCGGCATTCCCGTGGCAAACGGGAAACGTGCCCACCTCGATGCCTCGCAAGATGCGGTTCGGTTGTCCTGATTTGGGACACGGAGCACTCCGCTTGCCCGGGAGCGGAGCAGGTCGTCCCATGATATCCGGACACGGCACACGGATTGCTTTTAGCCTGCCGATGAGACACGCCACATCACGCCGCGGCTGCAGGATTTCTGCAGGATTCACCCTGCCGGAGGCCGTGCTGACACTGGCTGTGTTGAGCCTCTGCGTCGTGGTTTGCATGACGGCCATCTCGTTCAGTCGGGTGACCTCGTACAAGGCGAAGGAAGAGGCCGTTGCGATGGGGTTCCTGGAGCATTACGCCGAGCTCGTGCGCGCCCTGCCTTTTGCCAACGTGCAACCGGGCTGGCCTTTGAACCCGCTGCTGGACGGGACCGGGGACGGTCCTGCCATCCACCTGCCTACAAGCGATCAGTGGTTCAGCGTGAACACGGAGGATTACCATGCGTTTCACCCGGATCTGGTCTGGCTGTCGGGGCGGAACCCTCAGATGCGGGTGATCCTGACCACCACCACGGTCCTCGGCCAAGCGCACACCCGGCATCTGCGGTTGGAGATTCGTTGGGACCCGCCGCTTGGCCGGGGCCAGCCTCTGAGCCAGCGACTGGACGTCATCCGGGTTAAAGACCTGTGAGTTTGCCATGAAACTGCTGCCTTTTTCCCGCATGCGCTGGGCCGGGCGGGGGTACACCCTGGTGGAGCTGATGGTGTCGGTTTCCATCGGAATCCTGCTGGCCGGGGGTGGCGTCTTCCTCCTGGTGGAAGCTGCCCGTGAAAATCTCCGCACCGTGGCCGATGCCACGGTGGAACAGGAATCCGCCCAACTCCAGGCCAGGATTCAGGGGCTGCTGCGCCAGATGAGCGGTTACGAAGGCGCGGTGTTCGTCGTGCCAGTCGGCGAGACCTTGGGTCTGGCCACGGCTTTTCAAGGGGTGATTGTGGGCCGCGGCCCGGCACCGGACTTTCCCCGAGCCGAACTTCGTTTCGACCCGCAGGCGGGACGGGTTTGGTTTCGTGAAGACCGGCTCAAGCCCCAGACCGAGACCACGCTGTTCGAGAACCGACCCGGCCGCGTCGTCCTGCGGCAGTTGGTGTTCGCTCCGAGCATCAAGTCGGACGGGAGCACCGACAGCTCCCTGATTCGAGTCTTTCTGGAAATGGACGATGACGGCTTCGGAAGAAGGGCGCCAGAGGTCAACAGTGCGCGGGTGTTCAAGTCCTTCGTGGTGAAAATGCGGAATGCTTGAGGAAAGGAGGGTGAGGCTGTCCATGAAAGGAATGAACCTGAATCGAGCGATGCAAAAGTCCGAGGAGGGCAGTGCCCTGATGGTCGTGGTGGTTACCGGTGGGATCCTGGGACTCGTGACGGCCGGCACGCTTGCCCTCGGCTCGTTCCACCTGAACATGGCGCACGGCCGCAACGACTGGATCGCCGCCTACTACCATGCCGAGAACGCGTTGCAGTGGGCGGCGCAAATGATCGCCGATGCCTGGCCCGCCCCAGGCTCCGGCGTGTACGCCACCGCCAATGGCACCCTGCCGCTCGCGTACATGCAGCAGACCCTGCAGGAAGAGGGAAGTCGCTTCGTCGGCGCACGTGTCACGGTGGTGAAGTCCAACGTGATCGGGAGGGACATTTATTGGATCACGGCTTCCGCCCGGGTTGGCGACAAAGTGCGGACCCTCGGAGCTCGGATCGTGAAGAACCCGGCCAGTCGGGTCTTCGATTACGAGTATTTTCTGAACAACTGGGGTTGGTGGTGGGGGTCAAGCATCACCGGCAACGGCGGCAACCGTGCCAATTGGGACTTTGACTTTCGCGGCCGTCCCTCGGTCAACGGCGTGATCCTTGCCAACGGAATGATCACGGAAAACGGCGTGCCGGTGGATCCATTCGGCGGAAATCCGCCCTTCGGGGGTCTGGCGGGGGCCAACCCCCTGGTCTATGCACACTGGGGCGTCCCGCGCGAGCCGATGCCCAACCTCAAGGACTTTACCTACTACACAACCAAGGCCCTCAGCGACCCGGTCAACAACGGCATCTGGGTGGGATCGCAGCGACTGGTCTACGGCGTGCACACCAATATCCTGAAACCGGGGCTCTATTTGGAGGGCACCTACGACAGGCCGATCATCATCAGTAACACCGTGGTCGTCCCGGGGGACGTGGTGATCAAGGGTTACATCTCCGGCCGGGGTACGCTGTACGTGGGCGGCAATCTCTACATCGCCGGGGACCTGCTGTATCGAAACGGGCCGAATTTCAGCACCCCGCCCGAGACCATGTCAGCCCCTCAACGCGATGCCTGGGTCGAAAACAACAAGGACAGAGACCTGGTCGCCTTTGCCGTGCGGGAATGCATTCTCGGGGGAGACGTGACCAGCTCGGAATGGCAAAGCTACTGTTACAATGCGGCCGGCTACGGTCTGCGCAATGTTGGCAGCGAACTCAACCTGGGCGCCGACGGGATCCTCCATACCGGCGATGACGGGATTCCCTTCATCCATCCCGACGGGATCTACAGCGCGTGGTACGACGCCGACGAAGACGGCGTCATGGATGGCAACTACGACCACAACTCCCAACTCAACATGACGACGTCGCGGGCGTCCAAAATCCAGGGTTACCCCACCAACGATTCCGGAACCCCCGTGCCGTACAATCAGGTTGCCTCCAACAACATGAACCGGCTCGACGGAATCTTTTACACCAACCACGCCGCGGCCATGCGACTGGCCAAAAACGACACTGTCTTCAACGGGGTGCTGGTGAGTCGCGACGAGGCGATCGTGTTCAATCGGACCCTGCGCATCAATTACGATTCGCGCGTGCACAGCCGGTACAACCGGGACCCGAACCTGCTGGTGGACCTGGGTTTGCCGGTGGCCGGCCTGATCAGCCTTTCTGATTACACCGAGCTGCCCCCCGAAGCGGAAACGCTGTGAGCCAATCAAAAGGGCGAAACCGTGGCGAAAGGATGAGAATGCCTGATCCTATCCTGATGTTTCAGCATCCGCCGAGCCCCGGCCGGGATCCGGCGGGCTGCGCGCACCTCCGGTCGAGCCGTGGCCCGTTTCAGTTGCGGAGTCCTTCCGGGGGTACAGACCACCGTCGTCCCATCCTCTTGAGGGGTCGCAGGGTGCTGATTCTGTTGATGTCCGTCCTGTTGCTCACCGGGATGGTCACACCTTTCCGGGTGCAGGCAGCTTTTGCCGCCCTGCCGGGGTTCAAGGAAGCGGATGAGGAAGAAATTGCCGCCCGTCTTCGGCAGGAAGGGGAGTTGTCATTGTCCGAGAAGCTCCGTGTCGGGCGGGAACGGTACGAACAGCGGCTGGCCTTCAAGCGTGCCTTGGCGAGGGACATGCAGGCCAGACTCGAGACGTGCCAAATCAAGCTCGGCCGCACCCAGGACGTACAAGCGGCCTCCAACGGGGCCGGAAAGGCATCCGCCACACAGCTGGGGGGCATGCCGGGCTGGGCATGGTGCTTGACCGGCCTGCTTGCGGTGGCAGCCGTGGTGCTGATCCACCGGGTCCGCCGTGCAGCCCCCGCTCCATGCAACGGCGTTTGACACGTTGTAGCGGCATGGCGGCATGGGCCCGTTCCTGCTCTGGCTTGGCTTGGCCCGCGAGTTGCTTTCACCACGGACGGAAATCGGCGAGCACAGGTTGGCTCGGTTGTAACTGAGGACGTTGCCCATGACGTTGAGCTGGTTCAAAGGCGGGTCGCGGAAACGCGATCAAGTGGTGGCTGTGGACCTCGGCGGCCGGTGCACGAAGGTGGTTTGGATTCAGAATCGTCCGGAAGGGGCGGTCCTCTTGCGCTATGCCATTGCCGAGGCTCCCGTTTTCGACAAGGAACCCTCGGCCGAATTGCTGGCCGACCATCTGCGCTCGCTGGTGCAGTCACTGGAAAGCCGGTCCCCTCTGGTTTCGCTGGCGATCGGAGTTCATGACGCCATCGTTCGATATGCCGAGCTCCCGCAGATGCCGGTGCCGGACATGCGGCAGATCCTCAAGACCAGCAGCAAACTTTATTTGCAACAGGACCTTCCCGGCTATGTGTTCGACTGCTGGCCGGTCAACGGCCGCTCCGGCGGTCCGGCGCCCGAAAAGCCCAAGGGACCGGCCGTTCCCAAGCAAAAGGTCCTGGTGGCCGGTGCCAAGAAGACCTGGGTGGACACACTCCACACGGCGATCAAGCAGGCCGGTTGCAGCGCCGGGAGCGTGCTGCCCGGCCTGGTCGCCCCCATCAACGCGCTGGAGAAAGCCGAGCCGGACCTCTTCCAACGCGAGGTCCTTGCGCTGGTGGACCTGGGCTTTCGCCATTCCAGCGTCTGTATCCTGCAGGAGGGAGAACTCGTCCTGACGCGCGTGCTGGCCATGGGTGGCGACCAGGTCACACAGGGTCTGGCCGATACCATGGGCATCAGTTATGCGGAAGCCGAGGGCATCAAACTGGGCATGCCGGCCGAGGTGCGCGAGCAGCTCTTCGCCCTCATCGCCCCGTTGGGACGGGAACTGAAGGCATCTCTGGACTTTTACGAACACCAGAGCGACCGGCCGGTCACGCACGTCCTCGTATCCGGCGCCGGTGCCGCCGCAGAATGGGTTTTGCAGGCCCTGCAAACCGAGCTGGTCGCAGAATGCCGTGCCTGGGACCCCACCGCGGGCCTGCAGCGTTCGCTTCCACCGCAGCAACTCGCCGAGTTGGAACAGGTGGCCCCGCAATTGTCCGTGGCCGTGGGAACCGCCCTTGCCACTCTTTGAGCCTATGCCCATCCGACTGAATCTTCTGGCCGAAGCGCAGGCGCTCGAGGAAGAACGACGCAGGGACCCGGTCAAGCGGGCCGTGTTGATTGCCGTGGCCGTGGTGGCCTGCAGCCTTCTGGGGAGTTTGATCTTTTACTCACGTGTTCTGCTCCAAAACAGTGAGTTGGCCGGTCTGCAGACGGAATGGCAGCTTCTGCGCAAGGACTATGAGCACGCACGCGAACAGGAGAAGCGACTCAACGAGGTGCGGCAACGTCTGACCGCCCTGCATCGCCTTGCCACCAACCGGTTTCTCCAGGGCAACCTGCTCCAGGCGCTGCAAAAGGCGGCGCTTCCCGATGTCCCCCTCAGCCGGCTCAAGGTGGAGCAGTTTTACGTACTCACACCGGCCACGCCGGGTAAGACCAACGCAGCCGGCCGCATCACGCAGGCGCCCAAACCACCCACGGCAACCGAACGGATCATCATCACGCTGGACGCGCGGGACGAAGGCGCCAATCCGGGTGACCTGGTGACCCGTTACAAGGAACGCATCGCCGGCGAGCCATGGTTCCAGCAACTCATCGGAACCAAGGGCGAAGTGGCGCTACGAAACCTCTCGCCCCCGGTGGAGGATCCGCGGACCGGTCGGGCGTTCGTGGCCTTCACGCTCGAATGCCGATTGGAGGAAAAGACACGATGAAACGCCTTCCCAAAGAAAAGCAGCGCCAGCTCGTTCTGGTGGCCCTGGGGACGTTGGTGGTCCTGGCCGGTGTGTGGTTCGGGCTGGTACGGCCCCAGCAGGCGGCGTTGGAGCAGGTCGGGCGGCAGATTGACGACCTCAGGCGTCAGATTGCCGACGCCCGGAAGGTGCTGAATCGGGCGTCGACGGTCCAGGAGGCGCTCGATCAGGCTGTCGCGGAGCTGGACCGGTGCGAGCAGCAAATGGCCGTGGGCGATTACTACGCCTATCTCATCAACGAGATCCGGCAATTCCGAAGCCAGTATCCTGTGGAGATTCCACAGTTCAGCACCATCAACGGACCTGGTCCGGTGGATCTGCTGCCGGGCTTTCCCTATCGGCAGGTGAGCATGACCATTGCGGGCACCGCCCACTATCATGACCTGGGCCGGTTTGTCGCCGACTTCGAGAACCGGTACCCCTACTGGCAGTTCCGAAACCTGGAGATCGAACCAGCGCCTGCATCGGGCACGGATGGCACCCATGAGCAACTTGCTTTCCGGGTAACCGTCGTTGCCCTGGTTCGATCCGGCTCATGAGGGGAGGCGAATGATGAAAAGATGGTTGGCAGTGGCGGCCATTCTGTCGGTGTCCCTTGGCGCGGGTGCCGCAACGGACCCGGAGCGGAGCACAGCCCCTTCGGCAGCGGCCGAATCTGCTTCAGCCGGGCAGGAGATCCCCCGCTCGGTTTTCAAGATTCCCAGCAGCCCGGACGACGGGCTGGACCCGTTTTTTCCCAAATCCACCCGGCTGTTCGGGCAGCGGGCGAGTCGCACCAACACCGCGCCCGCGGTCCGGGTGAGTCTGGCGCTGCGGGGTCTGGCCGGAGTGCCGGGCAACCGCCTGGCCACCCTGACGACACGGGACAATCCGCCACGAAGCCTGATTCTCGCGGAAGGTGAAACCGGGACACTGAAGACCGCGGCCGGAGAGGTGCGGATCCAATGTGTCCAAATCGAGGACGACCGTGTCCTGGTGGAAATCAACGGTGTTCGGCAGGAGTTGCGGCTTCGCGACGGCGTCTAACCCGGCGGGCCACGAGCCTGTCGCAGGACCCCGACGGTTACGGGTATGGAGGCGCATGTGACGGTGGAGGTATCCCGGTTTGGGCCTGCATGGAGAGCATGCAGCAGTTGGCCCGTAAGCTGCTTAGTTATTGGAAAGGCCCTCTGCTGAGGACCGGAATGAACAACTGAAAGACGCGCAGCCCATGAAGGCCATGCAAAGCGGTATGAAGAAAGAAAGTGACCGAGTAAGCTCCCACACGGAGACGCCGTGGGTGTGTCCGTGTGACCAAACATCCAAGCGTATGGGTGCGAGTATGGAACGATCGCGCAGCGGATGGGCGGCTCTTGCCCTGGTCGCATGGTGCGCAGCCGGCCTGGCTTGGAGGGTGTGGGGACAGGAAGCTGCTCCGAACGGGGCCGGTCAGGAAAACACCGTACGGGCAGAGACCATGACCGCTGCAGAACCCGGCCGGGAGCCGCAGCAGGGCACATCCTCCACCAACCAGGTGATCCCGCTGATTGTCATGGAGGACCTGCTCTTGACCGATGCGATTCGGAATCTGGCGCGCCAGGCCGGGCTCAATTACCTCATGGATCCGAAGGTCAACTACGGGACGCCAGGACCGGACGGCAAGATCGTGCCGATGCCAAGTGTCTCCATCCGTTGGGAAAACGTGACAGCGCAGCAGGCGCTGGAGGCGTTGTTGAACAACTACGACCTGCAGTTGGTGCAGGACCCGAAGACGGGGATTGCACGGATCACCGTGAAGGATCCGGAGGCGCCCGAGCCGCTGGTGACGAAGATCATCCAGCTCAAATATGCCAATCCATCGAACGTCGTGGCCGTGGTGCAGAGCACTTTCACGGACAAACGCAGCAAGGCGCTGCCGGACGTGCGTACCAGCCAGATGGTCGTGGTGGCAACCGAAAAAGAACTGCTGGCGGTGGAGGAGCTGATCGAACGGCTGGATGTGGCGCCGCGGCAGGTCCTCATCGAGGCCCGACTGATGGAGATTTCCCGCAGCCCGAGCACCATCAAGGGCATCGACTGGGGAGCGACCCTGGAGGCTCAGAACGTTACGTTTGGAAACGGGACGACCACGGCTGAGACCGTGACGACGGTACCGGGCGAGGCCGTGACCACCACGCTGCCGGGCGGACGCCAGATCACTTCTTCGTCCCGCTACAGCCGTAACACCACCATGGTCACGCAATCCGGCACGGGCGGCCTTTCGCTGAACACCTTCAACGGATTCAATCCGAACATCGCCTTCCTCAATGCCGACGGTGTGCGGGCCGTGCTCTCGTTTCTGAACAAGGATGCGGACACACAAGTGATTTCCACGCCCCGGGCGGTGACACTGGATAACGAGCCGGCCAAGCTGGCCGTGACCCGGGCGGTGCCGATCTTCCGTGTGCAGGCCAGCACGCAGAACACCACAGGGGGTTCCGAGGTGAACTACACGAACCTGGGCACGATCCTGACGGTGACACCGCGGATCACCGCCAACGACCACATCTTCCTCAAGGTGGTACCGGAGGTTTCCAGTATCTTCCGGACGGTGCAGAAGCGTGTCGTGGACACCATCAACGAGGCCGACGAGTACGACATTCGACGTATCGAGACCCAGGTGCTGATCCCCAATGCGCACACGCTCGTGATGGGCGGGCTGATGAGTGACTCCACCAAAAACATCTACAGCAAGGTGCCGGTGCTGGGTGACCTGCCGCTGATTGGTCTGGCGTTCCGTCACGAAAACAAGGCCATGGACAAGAAAAACCTGCTGATCTTCATCACACCGACGATCCTGAAAGACTCCGACTTCAGGCCCGCCCAGACCGATTTCCTCCACACGCATCCCACGGGGATTACCCACGGGATCGATCCGGACAGCGTGTGGGAGGGTGCCAAGCCGGCGGATTGGAGCCATTTCGGGCCGCGGCCGCCCGCGGTCTACAGCGATGATCCTCTTCGGTAAACGGCAGGAGGGGAGGATTTGGTCATGGCTACTTCGATACTTGAACCCGGATGGTCTGGATTTGGTGCCCGAATCCGCTTTCCTGCCTGCCTGGTGCGGGTGATGGCCGCGCTGGCGGCGGGGTGGTGGTGCTCTGCATGGGGGGAGGGCATGGTGGAGACGCTCGGCGGAGGCCCCTCCCAAGGCAATCCCCTTGCCTACGGATGGCGCGACGGCGACACAGCCCGGGAGGCCCAGTTTCACACTCCCATGGGGTTGGCGGTGGACCGTACGGGCCGGTTTTTGTAGAACCTATCCCTAAACGGTCGTTGTAAGTCGTCTCCAGGCGTGGTAGGAG
>ERZ795043.196-NODE-196-length-70018-cov-15.270757_pt1 | contig 70018 bp, 77 predicted proteins | sample MGYA00375127_ERZ795043 | MGnify/ENA primary metagenome ERZ795043 (study PRJEB30172, sample SAMN05518447) | compost metagenome | isolation source: Feedstock adapted compost from Newby Island compost facility, Milpitas, CA | place: USA:Newby Island compost facility... | reverse complement strand
TATATAAAATAAAACCCTTTAAAATCAATAATTTTGGGGTTTTACAAAAAGCTATTAATCTAAAGTAAATAAGGAGGGTATGATTTGACAACAAATTATGCATTGGTGTTAACACTAAATTACTTTTTTGAAATTGTAAATTGGCTCATCTTAATAAGGGTGATATTATCTTTGTTAAGAATGGAAAATATGAGTAATCCTATATCGCGATTTGTAATTACAGTTACAGAACCTATATTGGACCCGTTTAGAAGGTTACAGTTTAAATCATCTATTGGAAGAAACATGATGATAGATTTTTCTCCTATATTAGCGATGTTGGTTATACAGTATATTATAAGGCCAATAATCATTTATATAGTTTCATTAATATAAATTAATAAATTAAAAGGTGAAGATATGGATTACAGCATAGCAAGACTAGAAGATATAGCGAAATGGGTCCAGAAAAATAAACGAGATAGGTATACCGATTTTTTGAGCATGAGGGAGCAGAAAATTCTGCTAAAGTTGATTAAGCAGTTTGACGATATAAATTGTAGATTTGATGGCGGATTTGAAATGGCGGAAAGAAAAATGGCACATATATATCCTAAATTTAAAAATGTAGCAGATGAAACACATATTGTTCTGATAAACGCAATCAGGATAAGTGGCGATTTGTCGAAGTTATCTCATAGGGATGTGTTGGGCTCAATACTTGGATTAGGTATAAAAAGGGATAAAGTTGGCGATATAATAAAAAGGCAAGAAAACTGTGACGTCATTGTACATAACGATATAGTATGTTACATATTGATGAATCTAAACAAGATAGGTAAAGAAAGGGTTAATGTAAATTCAATTGAATTAGATGAAGTCATGGAGCCAGAAATAAAATACGATGATATAAATACAACTGTTGCATCCATCAGATTAGACAGTATTGTCGCATCAGGGTTTAAAATATCTAGGACAAAAGCATCAGAAATGATAAAGGCTGGTTTGGCCGAAGTTAATTGGGAAACTAAATTAGAACCTTCTTTTGAAATAAAAGAGGGTGATATTGTATCTTTAAGGGGTCATGGAAGGATTAAATTTGAAGAAATTATTGGTACAACTAAAAAAGGAAGAATTTATATTCATATTTTAAAATACAAATAACAAAAGAATATAAGGAGTGAATTATATGTTAACACCTATGGATATACATAACAAGGAATTTAAACGGTCATTCAGAGGATATAATGAAAATGAAGTCGATGAATTTTTAGATAAAGTGATGGAAGATTATGAGCTACTGTATAAGGAGAATTCGGATCTGAAAGATAGGGTTAACATCTTAAACGATAAGTTGCAAAATTATACTGATATAGAAAAGACATTAAATAATACTCTTGTTGTTGCGCAAAAATCTGCAGAAGATTTGAAATTAAATGCAAAAAAAGAAGCTGATTTAATCATGCAACAAGCGCAACAGGAAGCAGAAAAAATTATGCAAAAAGCAAATCAAGAAGTTGTAAGAATAAGAGCAGAGCTTGAAACTCAAAGAAGAAAGCTTAACGTTTTTAAGGCAAAATTTAAAGCTCTTCTTGAAGGAGAGCTAGAAGCGGTATTATCTATTGATGATAGAGAATTTTTTGACGAGGAGCAAGATGAGAAAAACGATGAGGAATAGGCTTGCTGTAATTGGTATATTGGTTCAAAACAGAGAACTAACATCTGAGAAGGTAAACCGTATTTTAAGCGAGTATGCCCATATAATTGTAGGAAGAATGGGGATTCCGTACAAGGAAAGAAATGTATCAATTATATCTATTATTGTTGACGGAACGACAGATGATATTGGAGCTTTAACGGGAAAGCTTGGAAGCATTGAAGGCGTGAAGGTAAAGTCTGCTATTACCACTTAGAATGTTGACGTATTTTTCTAGTTATTGTATAATTATTTAAAATGTGAAAAGCGATGATGAGGACAATTTATGCAAACTAAACTTTTAAGAGAGTTGGCGGTTGGTGCAAGCCAATAAGTATGTTTGACATATATCACCTCGAAGCTGCTGGCTGAAATTTTAGTAAGCTAAGCCGGGGCAAACCCGTTATTTGATGAGTGATTAAGGCATTTAGCCTTAATAATTAGGGTGGTACCGCGACTTCTCGTCCCTCTGGATGAGAGGTTTTTGTTTTTTAGCGATTTTTATCTTATATAGGAGGTATACTGATGGATTACAACAAAACACTAAATCTACCTAAGACAGATTTTCCAATGAAGGCAAATCTGCCTACAAGAGAGCCGGAAATATTAAAAAAATGGGAGGATATGGATATATACCATAAATCATTAAATAAAAATAAAGGAAAAGAGAAATTCATCCTTCATGATGGACCGCCATATGCCAATGGGAATATACATCTTGGTACAGCCATGAATAAAGTTTTAAAAGATATGATTGTAAAATATAAGACAATGAGAGGCTTTGATGCGCCGTATGTACCAGGTTGGGACACGCACGGTTTGCCAATTGAGCAGCAAGCAATTAAAACACTGGGCATAAAAAGAAATGAAGTAGGCCCTGTTGAGTTTAGAAAGGTCTGCCGCGATTTTGCCTTTTCACAAATTGAAAAGCAAAAGTCACAGTTTATAAGGTTAGGTGTCAGAGGCGACTGGAAAAACCCTTATCTAACATTAAAGCATGAATATGAGGCAAAACAAATAGAAGTATTTGGCGAAATGGCTAAAAAAGGGTATATCTACAAGGGATTAAAGCCAGTGTATTGGTGTACTGACTGTGAGACAGCTTTAGCAGAAGCTGAAATAGAATACTCAGATGAAAAATCTGATTCTATCTATGTCAAATTTAGAGTAATTGATGATCTTGGAAAGTTCAAAGGAATTGTTGATGATCTAAATAATTTGTATTTTGTAATCTGGACTACGACAACTTGGACTATACCAGCTAATCTTGCTATATGCTTAAATCCAGAATTTGATTATGTGCTAGCTAAATATGGAAAAGAAATCTACATTATGGCGAAAGACATGCTTGATGATATAGAAAGGGAAACAGGTCTTGAGAATCGTGAGGTAATTGCGACTTTTAAAGGTAAAGATTTAGAAGGGATGAGAGCTAAACATCCTTTATTTGACAGAAGTTCGCTTATTATATTAGGTGATCATGTAACATTAGAAGCTGGTACAGGATGTGTTCATACTGCACCAGGCCATGGTGAAGAAGACTTTATAGTCGGACAGAAATATGGACTTGAAGTTTTGAATCCTGTTGATGATAAAGGGTGTTTTACGGAAAAAGCCGGGAAATACAAAGGATTATTCTATGCTGATGCAAATAAAGTCATAAAAGAGGATTTGGAAAAAGTCAATGCTTTATTAGCGTCAAAAACACTAACTCACTCGTATCCACATTGTTGGAGATGTAAAAATCCTGTTATATTCCGTGCTACAGAGCAATGGTTTGCTTCTGTTGATGGGTTTAGAGATGAAGCTTTAAATGCAATAAGAAAAGTAAACTGGATTCCTGAATGGGGCGAAGACAGGATTACAAATATGGTTAGGGATAGACATGACTGGTGCATCTCGAGGCAGAGGATATGGGGTGTTCCAATCCCGATTTTCTATTGTAAACACTGTGGAAAAGAATTGATTAATGATGATACAATAAATGCAGTTAAAAAATTGTTTAGTGAAAAAGGCTCTGATGCTTGGTATGAGTATACAGCAGAAGAAATATTGCCGAAAGGTACAAAATGTGAATGTGGCTCTACAGAGTTTAGAAAAGAAACAGATATAATGGATGTTTGGTTTGATTCTGGTTCAAGCCATGTGGCTGTTTTAGAAACTACTGAAGGTCTTAGGTGGCCTGCAGATTTATACCTTGAGGGTTCTGACCAGCATAGAGGATGGTTCCAATCATCGCTTCTGACATCTGTTGCTACAAGAGGAATGGCACCATATAAAAACGTGTTGACCCATGGATTTGTCGTAGACGGTGAAGGACGCAAGATGTCAAAATCTCTTGGAAACGGCATAGATCCTGCTGATGTAGTAAAAGAATATGGAGCAGATATATTAAGACTGTGGGCTGTTTCTGCTGATTTTACTTCTGACATGAGAATATCAAAAGAAATTTTGAAGCAGATGACGGAATCATATAGAAAGATAAGGAATACAGCTAAGTTCCTCTTAAGCAATTTGTATGATTTTGATGCTGATAAAGACGCTTTGCCGTACGAAGAGCTTCTTAATATAGACAAATGGGCTTTATATAAGTATAATCAGCTTGTTAAGGATGTAACAACAGCGTTTGATAAGTATAAATTTTATGAATTCTTGCATCTGGTTCATACATTCTGTATTGTGGACATGAGCAATCTGTATCTTGATATATTAAAAGACAGGCTTTATACATTTCCTGCTGCATCTAAAGAAAGGCGAGCAGCTCAGACGACGTTATATACAATATTAGACGGTTTTGTACGAATCATAGCACCAGTCTTAACATTTACAGCAGACGAGATATGGAGCTTTATGAAGCATGATGCAAATAATAATTACGAAAGCGTTCAATTGGCTGATTGGCCGCAGCCTAATGATGCATATGATAATAAAGAGATAGTCGAAAAGTGGAACAAATTATTTGACATAAGAAAAGATGTTTCAAAAGCTTTAGAGATATCACGTGCCAATAAAGAAATAGGTCACTCATTAGAAGCACAGGTTGATATATACGCATCAAACGATTTGTACGAATTTTTGAAGCAGTTTGATGAAGAGCTTAATACGGTATTTATCGTATCAAATACAGTTCTTCATAATGAGGACGACAATATACCTGATAATTCATATAGAAGTGAAGATTATAAACTAGCAATTAAAATTAGTCATGCGCCGGGTGAAAAATGTGAAAGATGCTGGATGTACAGTGAAACAGTAGGAACAAATAAAGAACATCCAACGATTTGCGCAAGGTGTGCTTCACATATTTAAAAGGGAGATATCTCCCTTTTTTAATTAAAATACGAAAGGAGAATTTGTAAGTGAATAAGATAGGGCTTATCGGTGCTATGGAAGAAGAGATTGATATACTTAAACATTTTATCAGCAATGTAGAGATTATAAATCGCGCAGACATGGTCTTTTATAAAGGAATTCTAAATGGATTAGATACAGTATTAGTCAGATCAGGTATAGGAAAGGTAAATGCAGCTATAGCAGCGCAAATATTGATATCTGAATTTAATGTTGACTGTATAATAAATACTGGTGTTGCTGGGGGAATAAAAAGCGGCATAAACGTAGGGGACATAGTCATATCATCTGATGCGATAGAGCATGATTTTGACACGACAGCATTTGGTGATGAATTAGGAGTTATACCTCGGATGAAGACTAGTGTATTTAAAGCAGACAAATATCTGATTGATATAGCGCTTAAAGCAGCTAATGACAATATAGATGGAAAAGCTTATGTTGGAAGAATTGTATCCGGCGATAGATTTGTGTCATCGAAAGAGGAAGCGAGAAGGCTAGGACAGCAATTTAATGCATATGCGGTTGAGATGGAAGGTGCTGCAATTGCCCATACTGCGTATCTTAACAATATACCATTTGTTATAATAAGAAGCATTTCAGATAATGCGGATGGGAATGCTACAAGCGATTTTAATCTATTTGTCAAAAAAGCTTCTATAGTATCCAGCAATATAGTAAAAGAAATGATAAACATGATTAAGGAGATATGAAGATGAATGTAGTAAACATAAGTTTGCAAGTATTACCGGTTGTTGAAGAAGAAATGATTTATCCTGTTGTAGATAAAGTAATTGAATACATAAAATCGACAGGTGTTAAGTATTTTGTAAGCCCTATGGAGACTACTATGGAAGGTGATATTGACATTCTTTTGGATATTGTAAAGAAAGCGCAAGACATATGTGTAAAGGAAGGCGCAAAAAGAGTTATCTCTATTGTAAAAATAGATTATAAGCCAGATGGAGTAACAATAGATGAGAAGATGAATAAATATATATCAAAGTAAAATGAATTATTCTGAGCGATTGATTATTTGAATTTATTTAAGACAAAATAAAACCTATTGACATACAATTCAACACGTTATATAATTAAATTAATTTAAGTTGGTAAAGTCGATGAACAGGAATAGTAAATATCGCTTTAAGTTAAAGCGAGCCTGGGATGGTGAGAGCCAGGCACTGACGGCGTTATTGAATGGGCCTGCGAGATGGTGTGTGAACTTGAAAGTAGCATTACCCGGTAGTCTACCGTTAAAATGACAGGGTATCGAGAAATCTGTACCTGAAAGAGATATTTTGTACTTAGGTGGCATAGCGAAATTTAAGCATTTCGTCCTTAGTGGATGAGATGCTTTTTTTAAACCACATAAGTATGAAATAAGTTGGGTGGCACCGCGGAGTCACTTCGTCCCATTGGATGAAGTGATTTTTTTATTACCAAATTTTATTGAGGAGGTGGGTATATGTTGAATTTAAGCAGAGAAGAATTTGCTGAGCTAAAGGATAAAAAAGTCGTTTTCCCAATTTATGTTGAGATAAATGGCGATGAATTGACACCTGTCAGTATTTTTTACAATTTAAAAGGAAAAAACAGATTTTTGCTTGAAAGTGCAGAGAGTGGAAAAGAATGGGGAAGATACTCATTTATTGGTTCAGATCCATATTTAAAGATAAAAAGTTATGGCAACTTAATCGAAATTGAAAAAGAGCAGCGTACAATTAAACATGGGAAGGTCCTTGACTATATAAAAGAAAATATCGAACAAGATTATGACAGAAACAGCCTTAAGCTGCCGTTTACAGGCGGTGCACTTGGTTATGCAGGGTATGATATTATAAGACAATATGAGAGTTTGCCTAGTAAAAATATTGATGAAATAGGAATACCAGATGCGTATTTTATGTTTTATAAAGAATTCATTTGCTATGATCACTTTAAACATACGGTATCTGCCATTTACAATGTATTTTCAGATGATGATGAAACTTATGATTCAATAGAAAAAAAGCTAAATCTTATGATTGAAAATATAAAAAACAATGTAAAAAGTCATGAACTTCCTCCTAAATCTGATGTAGTTAGTGTGGAATCCAATTTTACCTTGAAGGAATTCTGCAATATTGTTGAGAAGGCGAAGGAATATATAAAAAATGGTGATATATTTCAGGTTGTTCCATCTCAAAGATTAAAGATTAAAACCAATTCCAATCCCTTTGATATATACAGACGATTAAGATCTACAAATCCGTCACCATATATGTTCTATATAGACTTTGAAGATTTTCAATTAATTGGTTCTTCACCGGAGAGCCTTGTATCAGTGTTTGGCAATAAAGTTACTACGAATCCAATTGCAGGTACAAGAAGAAGAGGAAAATGTGAGGAAGAGGATTTAAAATTAAAGGAAGAACTTTTAAATGATGAAAAGGAAAGAGCAGAACACGTTATGCTGGTGGATCTTGGAAGAAATGACATAGGTAAAGTGAGTGAATTTGGCAGTGTAAAGTTGGATAGATTTATGGAGGTAGACTTTTATTCCCACGTAATGCATATTGTATCAAAAGTTTCAGGTATTTTAAAAAAGGGTCTTACGTCATTTGATGCACTTATTGCATGTTTGCCGGCAGGAACAGTTTCTGGAGCGCCTAAAATAAGGGCGATGGAAATAATCGATGAGCTTGAGAATGTAAGCAGATCGTTTTATGCTGGATCAGTTGGATATTTTTCATTTAATGGTAATATGGACATGTGCATAGCTATAAGGACACTGCTTTTAAAGAATGGTATGGCTTTTATTCAAGCAGGATGCGGCATTGTATATGATTCAAACCCTGAATCAGAATATTATGAAACTTTAAATAAAGCTATGGCACTGAAGGAGGTGCTATAATGCTACTGTTAATTGATAACTACGATTCATTTACCTACAACCTTTACCAATTTATAGGAGAAATTTATCCCGATATTAAAGTTTTGCGAAATGATCAAATAGAAGTATCTGACATAATTTTAATGAAACCTGATGGTATTGTTTTGTCGCCTGGGCCTGGAAGGCCAGAAAATGCTGGAATTTGCATTGATGTGATTGAAAAATTTGGCATTAAGATACCGATATTGGGAATTTGCCTTGGACATCAAGCGATAGGTTATGCTTATGGAGCTAAAATAATTAAATCAAATATCATCAAGCATGGAAAAACATCTATTGTAACTCACAATAGGCAAGGATTATTTAATGGCATAAAAAACCCTATTAAAGCCATGAGGTATCACTCGCTTATAATTGATAAGGATTCATTAACGGATGAGCTTGAAATAACTGCTGAGGCTGAAGACGGGACGATAATGGGAATTAAGCACAAGAAATTTCCAGTTTATGGACTGCAATTTCACCCTGAATCGATATTAACAGAAGAAGGCAAATCAATATTAAAAAATTATGTGGAGGGGATTTGCAATGTTAAAGGAAGCTATTGAAAAAATCATAATGAGGGAAAATCTAACAGAACTAGAAGCAAAAAGTGCTATGGATTCAATTATGAAAGGTGAATCTAGCTCAGCTCTCATAGGAGGTTATCTAATTGGTCTTAGAATGAAAGGTGAAACAATTGATGAAATAACAGGATCTGCTAAATCCATGATAGGAAATGCGGTAAGGTTAAAGCTTGATTCTCCTTACGTTATTGATACTTGTGGCACTGGTGGTGATGGTGGAAGGACATTTAATATATCTACAGCGGTTGCAATAATTACTTCATCTGCAGGTGTAAAAATAGCAAAACATGGCAATAGAGCAGTATCCAGCAAAAGCGGAAGTGCTGATGTATTAAGTGAACTTGGAGTGAAAATTGATTTGGAACCGGATATTACAAAGAAGTTTATTGATGATGTAGGTTTTGGATTCCTTTATGCTCCTAAATACCATTTAGCAATGAAGAATGTCGCACCAATAAGGAGAGAGCTTGGTTTAAGAACGGTATTTAATATATTAGGGCCGTTGACAAATCCTGCTTCTGTTAAAGGGCAAGTCCTTGGAGTTTATGACAAGAAGTTGACACATGTACTTGCAGAAGTTTTATTAAAATTAGGATGTGAAAGAGCATTAGTTGTTTATGGAAATGACGGGCTTGATGAAATAACTACTACGACTACTACAACCGTTTCTGAAGTAAAGAACGGTACAGTTATAGACTATACGATAGATCCACATGATTATGGCATTAACTTGTCTAAAGATACTGATATAAACGGTGGCGATTCTAAAGAAAATGCAAAAATCATTTTAGATATTTTAGAAGGACAAAAAGGACCTAAGAGAGATATTGTAGTATTAAATAGTGCAGCAGCGCTTTATGTAGGTAAAGCTGTTGATAATATAAAAGAGGGAGTAATGTTGGCAGAGCATTTGATTGACTCAGGTGCTGCATTAGGTAAATTAAATGAAATATTAAGCTATCAGAAGGTGTATTTACAATGATACTAGACGACATTGTTTCAAAGAAAAGATCTCAATTGGAGTTAGAAAAGATCGAAAAAACATTAGAAGAGATATCAGATAAAATTAACGACGTGAATTTAAGAAATTTTAAAGAAGCTTTATGTAAAGATCGCATATCTATTATAGGGGAAATAAAAAATGCTTCCCCCTCCAAGGGAATAATCATAAAAAAATTTGATCATAAGAAAATTGCAGAATTATACGAGGAAGCCGGTGTCGATGCAATTTCAGTTCTTACAGAAAAAAACTATTTCAAGGGTGATAATAGATTTATAAATGACGTAAAAAATATTACATCAAAACCGATACTCAGAAAAGATTTTATATTTGATGAGTATCAGATATACGAAAGTAAGCTTATAGGCGCAGATGCTGTTTTGTTGATAGTAGCTATCCTAGGTAGTAACCTCAGTAGATTTTACAATATAGCTAAAGAACTTGGGCTAGATGCTATTGTCGAAGTCCATGATGAATATGAGCTTGATATCGCATTAAAGGCAGATGTTGAAATTTTAGGCATAAACAATAGAGATTTAAAGGATTTTCATGTTGATTTAAGCACAACTGAAAGGCTAATTAAATATATCCCGAATGATATTGTGTTGGTATCGGAAAGTGGTATTAAATCTTCAGAAGATGTGAAGTATCTGCAATCATTAGGAGTAAATGCTGTTTTAATTGGTGAGACTTTTATGAACATGATTGACAAAAATAAAGAAATTAAAGATTTTATAATGAGTTCAAAGGGTGTTTAATAATGGCATTGATAAAGATATGCGGAATAAGACGCATGGAAGATGTAGAATACCTAAATATGCTAAAACCCGATTATGCAGGATTTGTATTTGCCGACAGTAAACGTAAAGTAGATATAAAGACGGCACATGATTTGATAGAAAATCTTGATAGAGACATAAAAAAGGTTGGAGTATTTGTCAATGAAAAAATTTCTGAAGTAAGATATATAGCAGATTTTCTCAAACTTGATGTTTTGCAATTTCACGGCGATGAAACTCAAGAATATATAGATAATTTTAAGGACTATCTTGTATGGAAGGCTATTCGAATTAGTGAAAAGAAGGATATTTCGAAAATAGAAAGTTATCATGTTGATGGCATACTTTTAGACAGCAAAATAGAAGGTTTTTATGGAGGCTCAGGAAAGAGCTTTGACTGGAATTTAATAAAAGATGCAAATATGAATTGTACGTTTATATTAGCTGGTGGTATAGATACAAATAATGTTTTAATGGCTATAAATATGTTAAAACCGGATATTGTGGATGTATCCAGCGGTGTTGAAATAGATGGTTTTAAAAATTATGATTTGATGAAAGAGATTATTTATAAAGTGAGGAGTGTAATATGATAGGAAGATTTGGTAAATTTGGGGGACAGTATGTGCCAGAAACAATCATGAGTGCTTTAATTGAACTTGAAGACGAATTTTACAAAGCAATAAAAGATGAAAATTTTATTAACGAGTATAAATATTATTTAAAGGAATATTCCGGAAGGCCGACACCTCTATACTATGCGGAAAATTTGTCAAAAAGACTAGGCGGCGCAAAAATTTATTTAAAAAGAGAAGATTTAAATCACACAGGGGCTCACAAGATAAACAATGTACTGGGGCAGATTCTATTAGCTAAAAGAATGGGTAAAAAGAAAGTTATAGCTGAGACTGGAGCAGGACAGCACGGTGTGGCAACTGCAACAGGTGCTGCAATGTTTGATATGGAATGTGAAATCTTTATGGGTGAAGAAGATATAAAGAGGCAATCATTAAATGTTTTTAGAATGAAATTGCTTGGCGCAAAAGTCACGCCGGTCAAAACCGGAACTGGGACTTTGAAAGATGCCGTAAACGAGGCAATACGCAATTGGGTTACAAACATTGATGATACATTTTACGTAATGGGATCTGTCGTAGGACCGCATCCATATCCAACGATGGTTAGAGATTTTCAGAGAGTTATAGGCGATGAGGCAAGAGAACAAATCATTAGCAAAGAAAATAGGTTGCCTGATTATATTGTTGCATGTGTTGGTGGTGGCAGCAATTCTATGGGAATATTTTACCCTTTTATAAATGATTCATCAGTAAAACTTATAGGTGTCGAGGCAGCAGGTCTTGGGATAGATACTGATAAACATGCTGCCACTATGGCAAAAGGAAGCATTGGTGTACTTCACGGAATGATGACGTATCTGCTACAGGATGATGAGGGGCAGATAATGCCGGTTTATTCAATATCCGCAGGACTTGATTATCCTGGAGTTGGACCGGAGCACTCGTATTTAAAAGATAGCGGTAGAGCCCAATATGTTTATGCAACTGATGAAGAAGCATTATCAGCTTTTATGGATCTTTCACAAATAGAGGGAATTATACCGGCCCTTGAGAGTGCTCATGCTGTTGCTTATGCCATGAAACTAGCATCAAAATTAAGTAAAGATAATATTATTATTGTAAACTTGTCCGGAAGAGGCGACAAGGATGTAAATACAGTTGCCAATGTTTTGGGGGTGGAATTATGAGTGCATTAAATAATGAAATTAACGCAGTTGTCAGTATGAATAGAATAGACAAGAAATTTTACGAGTTAAAGCAAAAAGGCCTTAAAGCTATGATTCCTTTTATTACTGCAGGTGATCCTAGTTTAGATGTAACCGTCGAATTAGTGTTTAAAATGGAAGAAGGAGGAGCTGATATCATTGAAATAGGGATTCCGTACTCTGATCCGCTGGCAGATGGACCAATAATACAAGCTTCATCTACAAGAGCATTAAAAAATGGTACAAAAATTAACAATATAATGAATGCTGTCAAAAAAATAAGACAAAAAAGTGAAATACCGCTTGTCTACCTTGTGTATTATAATTCAATCTTCAAATATGGCATTGAAAGATTTGTAAATGAAGCCAAAGAATCCGGAATAGACGGACTTATAATACCTGATTTGCCATTAGAAGAAAGAAAAGATATTAAAGAAATATCTGAAAAATATGGTATTTATCTAATACCATTAGTTGCACCAACTTCAAAAGAGAGGATTAAAAGTATTTGTGAAAGTGGAAAGGGTTTTGTGTATTGTGTCTCTACAAAAGGCGTTACAGGAATAAGAAATTCTATTGAAACAGATATTAAAGAATATATGAGAACTGTATCGGAATATACAAATATGCCTAAAGCCATAGGTTTTGGTATCTCTGGTCCTGATATGGCAAAAAGATTTGCACCGTACTGTGATGGAATAATAGTTGGTAGTGCAATTGTGAAAATGATAAACGATTCAAGAAGTAAAGAAGAAATATATGATAATGTGAAAAAATTTGTATTTTCCATTAAAGAAGCTATATGAAATGAGGCATTATGCCTCTTTCTTTTTTGCCATGTTAAAAAAGCATTGATTAATATAATAAATGAGTTATAATAAAGATAAGAAATATTAAAAGAAAATAATTATCGAAGGAGGAAATTAAATGATAGAATTGGAAAAAGAGGCTCCTGACTTTACACTCAAATCAAGTGACGGCAATGATGTATCATTAAGTGATTTTAAAGGCAAAAAAGTAGTTTTATATTTTTATCCGAAAGACAACACACCTGGTTGTACAAAAGAAGCTTGTCAATTTAGAGATAATATAAATACAGTTAAAAATAAAGACGCAGTTATTTTAGGTGTAAGCTTGGATGATATAGAATCTCATAAAAAATTTATTGAGAAATTTAACTTGCCATTTATACTTTTAAGCGATTCTGATGCTAAAGTTTCAACAGAATATGGTGTTTATAAAGAGAAGAATATGTATGGAAAGAAAAAAATGGGAATAGAAAGATCCACGTTTATAATAGACCAAAAAGGAATTGTAAAAAAGATATTTCGAAAAGTAAAAGTAGATGGTCATGTAGATGAAATATTAGAAGTACTTGACAATATTGATTAAAGTGCGTTTAAAACGCACTTTAAAAATTTAACATTGGTAAGCTAAATGCTGCTATCAATGCCACTATCATAACGATAACGATTGTGAGTGCAATATATCTATGCCAAGTTCTATTATAAAAAGGATTAAAAAAGTCTTTATTTCTTTTCTTTTTCATATAATTCGCCTCATTTTTATAAATATTAAACTTCATAACTTATATAATTATATTGATTAATACATCTTTCTATTACTTAATTTAATCATATTCCATCAGAAAAAACAATAAATTATTAATAAACTTTGTATAAAAAAGACAAAATAGATTATAGGAGGAATTGGGCTTGGATAATAAATTATTGGTTGAGATAAAAAAACAAATTGACAAAATGTCAGAGATGATGGAAAAAATGAAGATAGCTGACTATGTTGAATTGATGCAGAGCCCTTATAGACTCCTATGGCTTAATTTTGTAGGCGGACTTGCGCGGGGCTTTGGTATGGCGATTGGCTTTACACTTCTCGGAGCTATAGTGATTTATATATTGCAGAGAGCTGTTTTATTAAATTTGCCTGTCATTGGGAACATTATTGCCCATATAATAAAAATTGTTCAGCAAAATTTGTGATAGAAGGGTATGTGATACAATGGATGATGAAAAATTAGAGCATTTCAGGAAAAAGCTTATTGAAGAAAAAAACAATATATTGCATACGTTAAATGAAATGGATGATAACGATGGTACGGGCAGGATGGCAGAAAGAGAATATTATCAAGAATTATCATTGGCAGACAATCATCCAGCAGACATTGGATCGGAAGTTTATGAAATAGAGAAGAACTATGCATTAAAAGACAATGAACAGCATGTGTTAAGGCAAATTGATGATGCACTTTTAAGAATGGTAAAAGGACAATACGGTATATGCAATCATTGCCATAAAGAAATAGAATTAGATAGACTGGAAGCATTACCATATACATCTTTATGTGCAAATTGTGCAAAAAACAATGATTTAAAATTAAGTGATCTTAGATTTTCAAGACCAAACGAAGAAAGAACAATAAAGTATCCTTTTGGATGGGGCTACATGGATTCAAAAGATGAAAATCAATTCGATGCGGAGGATTCATATCAAGCCGTGGCGAGATATAATAAAACTAAAGCAGGTCTTGATAATTATGATGACGACTATGATGATTATAATTCTGGATATGTTGAAGAAATAGAAAAAATAAGCAATGAAGATTATAAAAAGACTCTAGAATGAAATATATTATTGCAAAAACAAATAAACTTTTCATAGGTGATTGAGGAATCCCTAAAAAAGAAATTGGTAATTAAAGAATAAAAACATTAAACATTCAAAGATGAGTGTTTAATGTTTTTAATATATTATAAAGCCTGAAATCCTTGATTTTAAATATAAAAATTGCAGGGGAGACAAGAATCGAACTCGCAATCTACAGTTTCGGAGACCACTGGTTCAAATCCAGTCATTCAGAACTATTAAAGTCTAGTATCCATATGCATTTGTATATTCTTTATTTTATGATTCAGATTTGGAACATAATCAAATGTGCTATACTAAGATATTATCTTAAATCAACTATAAATAATTGCATCAAAAGAAAGTTTTTATTATGGTTTTTAGTAAAAATAGTATAATAATATTTTGAAAATTAGATTTTATCTTTTTAGAAGTTTCATATTTTTCAAAGGAGATCCTAATTGTAGAGGACAGTAAACTTAACGTGCAAATAACACCACAAACGGGCACATTAGCGATGCTAATAAATCTGCCTGTCACTTTTACGGATATTTCAAAGAGACGATGCAGCAGATGAATATAGAATCTGTTGTTGGTATCTTTTCCTGTAGATTGCCAAAGGGAAACATTGATGCATTTAATTATCTTTGATATTTACCGAACAATGGAAAGCAAAGAGACGATATATATGTTGTTGAGTCGTTCTCTTAAATTCGTTTTATCTATTAATTAACCAACAATTGCTAATCCAGAATGAGTAACTATCATTTCTTCTGACTGAGTTAAAATAAATTTCACTGGTTGTACCTCTAAGGTGAATTATATTTTTTGGTATTATATGATTCGCTTATATCTTTATATACTATATTTTGGCCATGTTTGATACATTAAAATTATTTTTCTTTTCACGGATTCAGCTTATGTCCTTTATAATAATAAAGTCGATTCTAAATACAGTATCTTGTGTTGGTTACCACAAGAGCCATAAGTGTTTTATCAGTGCAAGAATTTCAGCTGTTTGCGCAAATTGATCTGTTTTCTGAAAATCTGCCTGAATAATTTATCCCGCGTCATTTCTCCGATATTTATAAAAGTATATTTATAATATGTGGAAGTAGCAGACGCAGAGTAACTGTAGGTAATTCTGCCGTTTAGGGTTAATACTTCGCCATCTTCAAACAACAATTTCATCTCAACAAGACTCCCTGTATTGAAAGAGTAAGTATTGTCACATACAAATAGCAGATAATCAGCTGACAATCTTGCAACTCTGACTTCTATATCCTTTCCATCCAATGTGAGTACTTTTGCTTTTAGATCCCATAATATGGATACTGAATTCCTCCCCTCATGAGACCTTATTTTTGAAAGTAAATATGTATTTTCATCTATTGGAGTAGCTTCAACTTCATACTCATATACTGAATTTAGTTTTTCTACAATCAGGGAAGCTGAAAGTATGTCGCATAAGTCTTGCACATCTTCAATAGCATTTGTGCATTTAAAATAACTTTGCCCTTCTTTAGAGTAAAAATATCCGTCATAATTGAATATACCTTTATAAGTATTTAAAGAAAGATTAGCTGGTAATACTTCTTCATTATTTAAATTTAGTATATCAGCATAGAAAATAATTTTTTCGTTAATTACTTCGATGGCTGCATCCACAACTTGTGGATCAAAATCTTTTCCGCAACATCTTTTAAGTTCGTCAATTATTTTGTCAACAGAAATAGATTTTTTGTAGCTTCTTGGAGAATACAAAACATCTATTACATCTGCAACTTTAATAATTCTGCTTGAAAGAGGGATATCAGTGCCCTTCAACCCATTGGGGTACCCGCTTCCATCGTATTTTTCATGATGATCTCTTACCCATAAAGGGATATCAGGATATATATCACCAATCAATTCCTTTGTAATTATGTAACCATAGTCTGCATGGCGCTTAACCTCTTCATATTCTTCTTCTGTTAAAGGACCTTCTTTGTTAATTATACTATTTTTTACCTTTATTTTACCGATATCGTGATATAAAGCTGCATAATAAAGTTTTTCTAGGTCATTTTCGGAAAAATTCAACTTTTTAGCTATTTCGATAGACCAGAATGCTACATTGACAGTATGCATCTTCATAGAAGGCTGGTTTGATTTTATATTATCTTCAAATACCATAAGAAATTTTAGAATTTTTTCGGTATCGGCTAACTGGTCATATTTTACCAATGCATAATAGTATATATCAAAGAGATTAAACTTGTTAAAAAATGAAGATAATAATTCTGTGATGTTTTTAGCTTTATAATTGAATCCGAAATATATACAGACAGTGATATCTTTGTGCTTTTCTATTTTTACAGGGATGCATACTTCCTCGACGATATCTTTTTCCATTGAAACGATAGTATCGTCGTCTTCAGCAATATGGTAAAGGGGCTTTAAGCTGTTGCATGCAAAATAAATAATATTATTATTATGATTATCACGCGAAACAGGTGAAGGATAACAACAAGAGGTATCATTAACAGCATCAATTTTTTTGATACAGTATATTTTGCTTTGATCAACGAGGAAAATACTTAAACAATTTATATCAAATTCTGTTTTAAAATTTGAAAGCATTTCAGTTAAATCCAGCGCTCCGTTGATATTATCAAAATATGTAAGCATTTTCTACCTCCTGCAGTATAGATTATAAAACTATAGTAGATAAAAGTTCATACTCTCATCAATAAAAAGTCATGTAACAATATATGAATATTGTTACATCATATTTAAATTATTCTTTTTAACATGTTTTTATGGATGATTTATTCGAATCTGTATTCTTCAGGCCTGACATTGTACGCAAATTGAATGAAGAAGGATATACCACCCAAAATTAGTGTATCGGGCTTTATGTGATATTTATAGGGTAAAAGTGCTCTCAAGGTATGTGATAAGCATACAAATCTAAGTAGAAGTTTGAAAATAGACATTTTTGGATAGATGAATATTATATAAACACTGCTGGAATCAGTAATGCAACAATAAAAAATAATAGAGTATTTTTTTATGCGCTGGACGGTAATACAGGTTTATGCATCTGATCAAACTACACTCATTATGGATGGTAATGATTTAAAGGGAATATTTAATGTCTAATATTATCACAAGATTTATTGACTTTACATATTATGTATAGGATCTTAAAGATCTGACTTTATATCTAACTCGAAAGGGGGAGCCAGAATGCCTAAGGATACAGGTAGATCACGCTTTGGCGGAAGCTGGATATGGATAATATTTATAATAATCATAATATTTTTATTCATGCCAGGATTTATAGTTGAAGAGCCCGAAGCCTGAAAACTAGATTGATTTAATATTTTAAAAGGAGGGTTATTATGGCTGGTACAAGTTCTGTATTTGGCCAAAGCAATTTGCTGTTCTTTTTCTTAATACTCGTGGTTTTGATGGGCGGCGGATGGTTTGGTGGAGGATCATGGTCAATGGAAACATTGCTGTTTTTCTTCGTATTACTCGTAATTGTTATGGACGGTGGAATGGGATTATTCTTAAATCAAGTCAAATAACAAAAATGGTCCTATCTTATGGTAGGACCATTTATTATTTACATAGCTTTTTTCTTTGTCATTTTAACGGTAAATGATTGTCAAATTTGACTTTGAGGATTTACTATTCTTTTTCGTTTTTCTAATTGTTTTACAGCTAGATAAACGGCGTAAAGAAGCAAGGCGCTTTTTATGGTCATTAGCGACGATGAAATTTGAGTAACACTATTAAGCATATTACGTATAATGTATTAGGCCAATAAGGCCAAGAGTAAAAGGAGGATTTTTGAATGGGTACTGATTTAAAAGCTGAAGGTTTTGGAGGTTTTGGCGGATGGTGGATTTGGATCATCATCATTATAATAATTTTATTTTGCTTTCGCCGTAGACCTTGCGATCCTTAATAATTAGTAACAAAGTAGATGTGGTAGTCTATGTTATTAAAGACTACCACATTTTTGATAGACAATATATTATTATAATACATATTTGGATAATCGATAGTTTGAAATATAATTTTAGCCCGGCAATAGAACCGGGCTTTCAGTATGCTAATTTGGATTTGACATTGAAATTAATAATGTTTCTTTTGCTCAGAAATAGGATCCTCGATTAAGGTAGCAAAAATGAATTTATGGTAGTGTTCATCATCAACAGTAGTTTTCCCTTCCACAAAGTGCACGTGTCTTTTATCATCGACTTCAATAGCGGGGCCAGTTATAACGCCTATCTCATGATGATGATCCTCAAAGAAGTCAGTGCTAACTAATATTGCATGAACATGGCTATCACCATATGGTATAACTTGGCTTGTAACACCTGCAAAGCGGTGATTGTGCTCTTCTTTTTTTTCTTTGTCCCTATATTTTTCTTTTTTGTCTTCTTCAGCTAATTTTGTGCTACCTAAAAATTCATGATTGTGAGTTTGACATTCCTCTTTTTTATTATTGTAGTCAAAATAACTTTTAATTTCCTCGATTGATAATTCCATATAAATAAACCTCCAATAAATAAATTTTTTGATCAATAATATTATATGTTTTAGGTAGAGAATAAGTGCAAAAAATTAAATGACTGTATGATGAGTATAGTTACAAGCTAATGCCAAGAACGCTTTTTATGTGGCAATAATGCGGTGATGTAATGTGCCGAGAAAACTATAATTTATAATACATCTTTTACTTTAGGATCCATTTTCGCAGGTTCTTAAAAAGGCTCTTAAAGAGAAATTAGGAACTAGAGAATATAAATCATAAGAGCTTTAAAATGAGTGCATATTGTTTTATCATGGGAAAATTTTCACGGCATAAATAAAAATCAAGTATTCTTTTGTGAGTACTTGATTTTTTAATTATTATAATCGATTTTTTGCTCAATTTTGTCCCTAAAGTGTTCCAAGTTTGTTCTAGAATATATTTTATTGAATTAATCCAGTTATAAAATGATTGATTTTAGGCATAAAAATGGCAGGGGAGACAAGAATCGAACTCGCAACCTACGGTTTTGGAGACCGCCGCTCTACCAATTGAGCTACTCCCCTGCGACGAAATTTATTATATCACAGTATTTTTTCTGAGTCAATAACCTATTTTGACTTATGTAGTTATTATGTCATAAAAGTTAATTCAAAAAATGTGCAAAATATAAAAATAATTCACAACATGCACGAATTTTAAGTTAAATTCTTTTATTACGATTTGTCCAATGATATAATATTAATGGTAATTAAAATGCAAAGGAGAGTTAAAGCATGAACACAATTGATGAATTAACAATTAATACTATACGTATACTTTCAATTGAACAAGTACAAAAAGCAAACTCCGGCCATCCAGGTATGCCTATGGGATCTGCACCAATGGCGTATACGTTGTGGGCAAAGTATCTAAAGCATAGCCCTAAAAATCCAAAATGGGCGGGAAGAGATAGATTTATATTGTCTGCTGGACATGGATCTGCACTTTTATATTCTCTATTGCATCTATTTGGATATGGACTTACTATAGAAGATCTTAAAAATTTTAGGCAATGGCAAAGCATGACACCTGGGCACCCGGAATATGGACATACTCCAGGTGTTGAAATAACTACAGGGCCTTTGGGACAAGGTATTTCTAATGCTGTAGGTATGGCAATAGCTGAAACGTATATGGCAAACAAATTCAATCGTCCAGGCTATAGCATTGTAGATAATTATACATATGCCATTGTAGGTGATGGATGTCTTATGGAAGGCATATCATCAGAGGCATGTTCACTTGCAGGTACATTAAAACTTGGAAAGTTGATTGTGCTTTATGATTCCAATAATATTTCTATTGAAGGTGGCACAGATATAGCATTTACTGAAAATGTGGGAATGAGATTTGAGGCTTTTGGCTGGCAGGTATTGAAAGTAGAAGACGGCAATAATGTGGATGAAATAGGAAAAGCTATAGAAGAAGCTAAGGCAGACAAAGAAAGACCATCTTTAATTATAGTAAAGACTACGATTGGCTATGGCTGTCCAGAAAAACAAGGGAAAGCTTCTGCACATGGAGAACCGCTCGGTGAAAAAAATGTGGAAGAAACAAAGAAGTTTTTAGGATGGGATTACGATGAAGAGTTCTATGTTCCTGATGAAGTTAGAAAATACATGGACGAGGTTATAAGTAAATTAAATGAAGAAGAAGACAAATGGAACGTGATGTTTGAAAATTACAGAAAAGAGTATCCAGACTTGGCTGATGAATGGGACAAGTGGCATAGTGAGAAATTGCCTGTTGATTTGATAAATGACGAGGGACTCTGGAATTTCAAATTAAAGACTGCAACAAGGTCATCATCAGGAGAAATTTTAAACTATTTAGTAAAATTGGTTCCCAATCTAATAGGTGGTTCGGCAGATCTTGCGCCATCTACTAAAACATATACAAAAGATAGAGGTGACTATAGCAGCGAAAACAGAGGTGGTTCAAACTTCCATTTTGGGGTTAGAGAACATGCTATGGGAGCAATTGCAAATGGCATAGCTGCTTATGGTGGGTTAATACCTTATGTATCAACGTTCCTTGTTTTCAGCGATTATATGAAAGGTGCTGTAAGGCTATCAGCATTGATGAAGCTTCCTGTAATTTACGTATATACACACGACAGCATAGGAGTTGGGGAAGACGGTCCTACACATGAACCGATTGAGCATTTGCCAATGCTAAGGAGCATTCCGAATCTAACTGTAATAAGGCCTGCAGATTCGAAAGAAGTGTCTGCCGCATGGTGCTACGCTTTAAACAAAAAAGATGGTCCGACTGCATTAATACTTACAAGACAAAATTTACCCGTTTATGAAGAAACATCAAAAGAAGCATTAAAAGGCGGATATATTTTGTGTGATGCTGAGGGCGGCAATCCAGACATAATTTTAATGGCTAGCGGTTCAGAAGTTAATTTGGTTTATGAAGCTTGCAAACAATTAAAAGAAAAAGGTATAATGGCAAGAGTGGTTAGCATGCCCTCAATGGAAATATTTGATCAACAATCGGAAGAATACAAAAAGATGGTGCTGCCAGATAACGTAAGAGCGAGAATTGCTGTAGAAGCTGCAAGTACCATGAGCTGGTATAAATATGTAGGGCTTGATGGATGCGTAATCGGACTAGATCACTTTGGGGCATCAGCACCTGGCGATGTACTTTTCAAAGAATTTGGATTTACTGTTGAAAATGTTGTTAATAAGGCATTAGAATTATTGAAGAAAAAGTAGAATAAGAGTGCCGATAAGGCACTCTTATTTAGAAGGAATCTCTAAAATAATGTCGAATATGTATTAACTGTATGGATTTATAATAACGTTTTTAATACAAAGAAAGGGATGATATTAAATGAGTGTGAGTTTAAAAAAGGTTTCATACTCAGGTTGGAATGACTGTATTGAAGTTTCTAATGGTTTAGTAGATTTTATTGCTACAACAGAGATAGGACCTAGAATAATAAGATTTGGCTTTGATGGGCAAGTCAATGAGTTCAGCATCAACGATGAAGATGCTGGCAAAAAAGGTGAAAATATCTGGAGAAATTATGGAGGACATAGGTTGTGGCACAGCCCTGAAGCTATGCCAAGGACTTATACACTTGATAATTTCCCAATTAGTTATGTGGAAGTAGAAAATGGCGTTAAGCTTATTCAAGAACCTAAAGATTTTGCATATATACAAAAAGAGATAGAAATTACTTTAGATCCTAATAAACCTGTTGCAAAAGTGAAACACACATTGACAAATAAGGGTGCATGGGCAGTGGAGCTTTCACCTTGGGCTATATCAGTAATGGCAACAGGCGGTTTGCAGGTTGTAGAGCAGGCAAATAAAGATACAGGCCTTTTGCCGAATAGAGCTTTGGTATTGTGGCCATATTCAAAAATGAATGATCACAGAATACACTTTGGCGACAAATACATAATTTTTCAGCAGGATCCGAATAAAAAAGAGCCGTTTAAGTTTGGTATACAAAATGAGAAAGGATGGGCAGCATATTTCAATCATGACCATCTTTTTATAAAGAAATTCAAACATGATGAAAACGCAGTATATCCGGATTACAATGCTTCTTACGAAACATATACTACAGACTGGATGATGGAAATGGAGTCTTTAGGACCGATGGTGAAATTAAACCCAGGTGATTCTACAGTCCATACAGAAGAATGGCTATTATACGATAATGTAAAAAGACCTTCAATGGATGAAAACGAAATAGAAGAATTGCTATCTAAGTATGTTAAATAATTTATTGATAAGATTATATATAAATTAGGGCTTAATTTTCAAAGCCCTAATTTAAAGCTTTATTATCTAGGAGGATAAAATTTGGAAATTATTATTGTCTTTATTGCGATTATAATTGATCAATTATCAAAATATTTTGCTGTAAAGTATTTAAAACCTATTGGCAGTTTTCCTATAATAAATAATATATTTCATTTTACGTATGTTGAAAATAGAGGTGCTGCTTTTGGAATTTTACAAAATAGGACTTTGTTTTTTATTGTAATAACTGTTATTGTAGGGACAATATTAATATATTCAATTGTGAAAATACCTGGAAGTACTTTTTACAAATTTACGCTTTCAATGATACTTGGCGGAGCTATAGGAAATCTGATTGATCGTGTTAGGCTTGGATATGTTGTTGATTTTATTGATTTTAAATTTTTTCCTGCAGTATTTAATTTGGCCGATTCTATGATAGTAGTTGGAGCATTTTTATTATGTTATATATTGATATTTAAAAAAGGAAATTAATAATTTTTGTAAATGGATGTGACTGAAAGGAACTTTGTGTATGAATATCGCTGATAGAATAAATATAATTGCAGAAAAAGATGATGTAGATAAGAGAATAGATTCTTTCTTGGCTTCTGAATTGGATTATACGAGATCATATTTAAAGAAGTTAATACTGGATGGGCTTGTAAAAGTCAATGGTTTGTTGATAAAACCAAATTATAAACTAAAAGAAGGAGATTCAGTTGATGTAAATATACCTGAAGCAGAAGAAATAGATTTGAAGCCTGAAAATATTCCTCTTGACATTATTTACGAGGATGATGATATTATTGTGATAAATAAGCCTCAGGGAATGGTCGTACATCCTGCTCCCGGCAATTACAGCGGCACACTTGTTAATGCGCTTCTTTACCATTGCAAAAACTTATCAGGCATCAATGGTGAGCTAAGACCGGGAATTGTCCACAGACTTGATAAAGATACCTCTGGTGTGATGGTTGTTGCTAAAAATGACAAGGCTCATTTAGATCTCTCAAATCAAATAAAAGAAAGGACTATTTTAAAGAAATACATTGCAATCGTTGAAGGTGTCATAAAGGATGATGAAGGAAGCATAGAGGCACCGATTGGGAGAGATCACGTTGAAAGAAAGAAAATGGCTGTGACAGAAGATGGCAGGTATGCACTTACGTTATATAAAGTTCTTGAGAGGTATAAAAATAATTCGCTTATTGAAGCGACAATAAAAACAGGCAGGACACATCAGATTAGAGTTCATATGTCTTATATTGGACACCCAATTGTAGGCGATGAAGTGTATGGCTACAAAAAACAAAGATTTAATCTTTTAGGACAAGCGCTTCATTCAAAGCTTTTAGGCTTAGTGCATCCGTCTAAAAAAATTTACATGGAATTTGAAGCTCCAATACCAGAGTATTTTGAGAGATTGATAAATATTTTAAAAAGTAAGCAATAGTTTATTTTGATAATGGAATCTCAACCAATTTATAATGTTGACATTATCTTGACACGTCAATATATTAAAGTTATAATATCAGATAAACAGCTTGATATGATGATGCGATGAGTAGGAGAGTAGTAAAAGCACATATATAAGGGAGAAGATACCGCGACTGAGAGTATCTTTATATCACTGCTTTTATGAAAGACACCTATTAGCATATTGGTCGATATGTAGGCCATATACGTAAACCTGCGTTAAAGGAAAGAGTTGTAATCAGGGTGGCACCACGGGAAGGTCTCTCGTCCCTGCAATTTATTTGCGGGATTGAGAGATTTTATTTTTCTATATTTAATTAGTCTATTCACGAAGGAATTTAATAAGGAGTTGATTTAATGCTTACAAAAGCACCAAGAGGAACAAAGGATGTATTGCCTTCAGAAGTCTATAAATGGCATTATGTAGAGAATATCATTAGAGAAATATGTGACAATTTTGGATTTAAGGAAATTAGAACGCCTGGATTTGAGCATACAGAATTGTTTTTAAGAGGTGTTGGTGAATCAACTGACATTGTCAGAAAAGAAATGTACACTTTTAATGATAAGGGCGGAAGAAGTATTACTTTGAAGCCTGAAGGGACATCTCCTGCTGTTAGGGCATTTGTAGAGCACAATCTCTATGCAGAAGCGATGCCAGTTAAACTTTACTACATAACGCCAGTCTATAGATATGAAAGACCTCAGTCAGGTAGGCTTAGAGAACACCATCAATTTGGAATTGAGATGTTTGGTGCACATGATGCATCTGCTGATGCTGAAGTAATCAGTGTTGCTATGACGCTTTTTAAAAGACTGGGGCTTAAAAATTTAGAACTCAACATCAATAGCATTGGATGTCCTAATTGCAGAAAAGAATATAACAAAGCATTGAAAGAATTTTTAGGTGAGAATATTGAAAATTTATGCGATGATTGCAAAGAAAGATATAAGATAAATCCGATGAGAGTTCTTGATTGTAAAGTTGAGAGTTGCAAGAGAATATTGAAAGATGCGCCTTTAATGCTTAACTATCTTTGTGATGATTGCAAAGAGCACTTTGAAAATCTTCAATCTTATTTAAAAGAGGCCGGGTTTAACTTTGTTATTAATCCTAAGATAGTTAGAGGTCTTGATTATTATACAAAGACAGCCTTTGAGATAATTTCAAATGATATAGGTGCACAAGGTACCGTTTGTGGTGGAGGAAGATATGATGGCCTAGTGGAAGAATGCGGTGGCCCATCTATACCAGGTGTAGGATTTGGCATGGGCATCGAAAGGTTATTGCTGACATTGGAAAATAGCGGTATTGAAATACCTTTGCCTAAGAGAACTGATCTTTTTATCTGTACAGTTGGCGATGATGCAAAGAAGTATGCTTTCTCTATGGCGCTTAGGCTTAGAAATTCAGGACTTTCAGTTGAAGTTGATAACATGGGTAGAAGTCTTAAAGCACAGATGAAATACGCTAACAAATTAAATGTTAGATACACAATAATTTTAGGTGAAGATGAACTTAAAAATAAGGTGGTAAGACTAAAAAATATGGACAATGGAGAAGAAATTGAAATTGACATAGACAATGTTTGTGATAAAATAATAGGATAAAATGGAGGTATATTTGATGGGAGAGCAATTATCTGGCATGAAAAGAACACACATGTGTGGTGAATTGACTTTAGAGGATGTAGGCAAGAGTGTTATAGTTATGGGATGGGTTCAAAGAAGAAGAGATTTAGGCGGATTGATATTTTTAGAATTGCGTGACAGAACAGGCCTAATACAAATAGTCTGCAGTGAACAGCTTTCAAAAGAAGCTTTTGATAAAGCTCAACATGTAAGAAATGAGTATGTCTTGGCTGCTGCTGGTGAAGTAGTAAGAAGATCTGATGAAAACATAAATCCAAATTTAGAGACTGGAAACATAGAAATTTACGTAAGCGAATTTAAAATTTTAAGTAAAGCTGAAACACCGCCATTTATGGTTGAAGATAGAAATAATGTGTCTGAGGCAATTAGATTGAAATACAGGTATCTGGATTTAAGAAGACCTTCAATGCAGAAAATTTTGATGACTAGATATAGGATTACGAGAATTGTGAGAGATTTCTTAGATAAAAATGGTTTTATCGATATAGAAACACCTCTGCTTATTAAAAGCACACCGGAAGGGGCAAGAGATTATCTAGTTCCCAGCAGAGTTCAACCTGGCAAGTTTTTTGCATTGCCACAGTCACCGCAAATATTTAAACAGCTTTTGATGATATCAGGTTTTGATAGATATTATCAAATTGCAAAATGCTTGAGAGATGAAGATTTAAGGGCAGACAGGCAACCAGAGTTTACTCAAATTGATATGGAGATGTCGTTTGTTGAAGAAGATGATGTTATTGCTCTTAATGAAAAGATGATAGCACGTATATTTAAAGAGATATTGGATATAGATTTGGAAGTGCCATTTAAGAGAATTTCATGGCAAGAAGCTATGAATAGATTTGGGTCTGATAAACCTGATATGAGGTTTGGCATGGAATTAAAAGATCTGTCTTCTATATTTGCTGATTCTGATTTTAAAGTGTTTAAAGATGCCGTACAAAATGGCGGGTCAGTAAGAGGGATAAATGTAAAAGGTGCAGCATCTATGCCTAGAAGGCAATTAGATGAACTGGTAGAATATGTAAAAACATACAAAGCAAAAGGGCTTGTATGGATACAAATGCTAGATGACGGTCCTAGGTCACAGATATCTAAATTTTTAAAAGACGATGAAATGACACAAGTTGTAAATGTTATGGAAGCCGAAAAAGGCGATTTAATACTAATAGTTGCTGACAAAAACAATATGGTAGTTTATGATGCTTTAGGGCATTTAAGGCTGGAAATGGGAAAAAGATATAACCTCATTGACGAAAGCAAATATGAGTTTTTATGGGTTGTAGATTTCCCATTGTTGGAATACAGCGAAGAAGAAAAAAGATTTGTTGCTATGCATCATCCTTTTACTGCTCCAAAAGACGAGGATATAGAAATGCTTGACAAGGACCCGGGACGCGTAAGAGCAAAGGCATACGACATAGTTTTGAATGGATTAGAAATCGGTGGTGGTAGTATAAGAATACATGATACAGAATTACAAAAGAAGATGTTTAAGGTACTTGGTTTTACTGATGAGGATGCCGAAGCGAGATTTGGATTTTTATTAAATGCTTTTAAATATGGTGCTCCTCCACACGGTGGCATCGCATATGGCCTTGATAGATTGACTATGATTCTTACTGGAACAGACAATATTAGAGATGTAATCGCATTTCCGAAAACTCAGAATGCATGCGATCTGATGTCTGATGCACCATCAGAAGTATCTAAAGAGCAGTTAGATGAATTGCATATAAAGGTTAACCTATAAACGTTTAACCTTGAAAAATCCAATAGAATGTGCTAATATATTTATAGAAACCCTATGGTGTGCGTGAAATGCGGTTAATGTTTTGAGCCAACACACATAGAAAAGGGAGCCTGGGCTCTGGTAATGGAATATAAGCCATCTTTGAATGGACATATGAAGTTATCAGGAGGGCACCCACCTGCGAGAGCAGGTTCAAAACCACCGACTAAACGGCACTATGGGGATTTTTTTATTGGAGGAATTTACATTGCTGCACGCTTTTTCAAGAACGGAATTAATAATAGGCAAAGAAAATTTGGAAAAATTAAAAACAAGTACTGTTGCAGTCTTTGGTATGGGCGGTGTAGGTTCATATACAGCGGAAGCTTTAGCAAGAAGTGGTGTGGGCAAATTAATAATTGTAGACGATGATACAGTTTGCTTAACTAACATAAATAGACAAATACATGCAACAAGAAAAACGGTTGGCAAGCCAAAAGTTGAAGTGATGAAAGAAAGACTTTTAGAGATAAATCCTAATCTTAAAGTTACTGCTTATCAAACATTTTATAGCAGCGAAAATAGCAATATGTTATTATCTCCTGATTACGATTATGTTGTTGATGCGATTGACACAGTTTCGTCGAAAATAGACCTTGTTGTTAAATGCAATGAGATGGGCATACCGATTATAAGCTGCATGGGTGCAGCAAATAAACTAGATCCTACAAAATTTGAGGTTGCTGATTTATACGAGACTAGTATTTGTCCCCTTGCAAAAGTTATGAGATACGAACTTAGAAAACGCGGTATAAAATCATTAAAAGTCGTTTATTCTAAGGAAAAGCCCATTAAACCTCTTTTAGATGTTGTAACATGCAAACAACAATGTATATGTACAAACAAGGAGAGGACGTGTGTTAAGAGACGGCAAATACCGGGAAGTGTGTCTTTTGTACCGCCTGTTGCTGGTTTTATATTAGCTGGGGAAGTTATAAAGGAATTAATAGGATATAAAAATTAAAAACTATGTTGACAAATTTTATTAGTAGACTTATACTAAATTTGTACCTGATAGGGGTATAGGAGGTAAATTATGAATTCTTACCATGATGACAAAGAGGATTTACTTAGAAGGCTTAAAAAAATTGAAGGCCAGATAAAGGGTATTCAAAAGATGATAGAAAAGGACACATATTGTGTTGATGTTCTTATACAAGTTGCTGCTGTAAGATCAGCAATAAATAGTGTAGGAAAGATATTGTTGAAAAGTCATACTTTGGGATGTGTGAAGGATGCTATTAATACAGAGAAGCAAGATGATATGATTGATGAGCTCGTGGACACATTTATGAAATTTATGAAATAATAAGGCGGAATTACTTTTTCTATACGTTTTATGGCTTATCTAAATTTTATTAAGATAGTAGTATTTTTCAAATAGTAGATTACAGTATATCATTACTATTGACATCTATTTCATTTAAAGGTATAAAATATTATAGCAATAGGATAATATATACGAATAAAAACCTGTTGTTAAAAAAGTATAAATATTAGGAGGTAGAAAGATGGCAGAGGTAACAATAACAAAAAATAATTTTCAAGAAGAAGTTGTTAATTCTAATATACCGGTTTTAGTAGATTTTTGGGCAGAATGGTGTGGTCCATGCAGAATGGTATCACCTATAATTGAAGAGCTTGCAGATGATTATGAAGGAAAAGTTAAAGTCGGGAAAATCAATGTAGATGATGAAAATGAACTTGCAGTGCAATTTAAGATAATGAGCATTCCGACTATTGCACTTTTTAAAGATGGGAAAATGGTTGATAAAATTGTAGGTGCGAGACCAAAGTCTGATTTTGAAGATTTTATAAACAGAAACATATAATTTAATAAAAAATAGAATTATAAATGTATGTAGAGATTGAAGACTGTTATTGCAAATATGCATAACAGTTTTTTTATTTTAAGTTTTAATATATTTTCTGATAATAATAACTTTGTATAATTAATCATTAAATGGAAAAAATGTATTTATAATAACAATGAAAGGGAGGACAAAATTGTATCGCATTCCAAATCACATCGGAATTATTCCTGACGGAAATAGACGATGGGCACAAAATAAAAATATGCCGAAAGAAGCAGGCTATTCATATGGATTGGAACCTGGAATTGCACTTTACAGGTTATGCCGTGAGCTTGGTGTTAAAGAATTAACATTTTATGGTTTTACACAAGATAACACAAAACGCCCTTCTGTTCAGACAGAGGCATTTAAAAAAGCCTGTATTGACGCTGTTAAAATGCTAGAAAAAGAAGATGCAGATCTTTTAGTCATAGGGAACTATAATTCTCCTATGTTTCCAAAAGAATTGCTGCCATATTTAAGCCGTAAGACAATCGGTGAGGGGAAAATGAAAGTCAATTTTCTTGTTAATTATGGATGGCAGTGGGATTTGAATAGTGCATTAAAAGCTTTAAGCAATGGAGAAAAAAGAGATATACTAGATTTAATTTCATCAAAAGATATTTCACGAATAGATTTGATTATAAGATGGGGAGGCAGAAGAAGGCTAAGCGGTTTTTTGCCTGTCCAGTCAATATATTCTGACTTTTATGTTATTGATGATTACTGGCCGGATTTTAAGCCTCAACATCTTTATGAAGCGCTTGAATGGTACTCGAAACAAGATATAACGCTGGGAGGTTAAATGTCATCATTTTTGATGGCATTTTTTAATACTTAATAATCAAGAAATAAAATTGTTTTTGTGAATCTTCACTTATATAGTATAATAGTGCTGAAATGTTTAAACGATAGCTTAAAATCTTCTATAAGATGTATGAAAAAGGTGAAAATTATGGATATGTTTCAGTTTGCTCATAATAATTTTAAACATAGGAATGCGCCGTTGGCAGATCGCATGAGGCCAACTACTCTTGATGAGTTTGTTGGTCAAAAGCATATATTAGGCCATGACAAGCTTTTATATAGAGCTATAAAAGCGGATAGAGTCAGATCGTTAATATTTTATGGACCTCCTGGTACAGGTAAGACAACGCTTGCAAATATAATAGCTAATACGACGAAATCTAGTTTTGAAAAATTAAATGCTGTAACATCAGGAGTTGCAGATATAAAGAAAATAGTAAATGAGTCAAAAGATAGATTGTCTATGTATGGAAAAAGAACCATATTATTTGTTGATGAGATACACAGATTTAATAAATCGCAGCAGGATGCACTGCTTCCGTATGTTGAAGATGGAACAATAATTTTGATTGGTGCCACGACTGAGAATCCATATTTTGAGGTTATCCGACCTTTAGTATCTAGATCAATGATATTTGAACTTTATCCACTTAGCAATGAAGATATAAAAGAAATAGTTTTGCGAGCTTTAAACGATGAAGAGCGTGGACTTGGAAAGGAAAAGATTAAGATTACGGATGATGCACTAAATCATATAATTACATATTCTGATGGTGATGCAAGGACTGCACTTAATGCAATAGAGCTAGCATTTTTAACTACAGAGAGAGATGAAAATGGAGTAATTGACATAGACATAGAAGTAGCCCAAGAATGCATTCAAAAAAAGGCTTTAAAGTATGACAAAGATGGTGACAATCATTACGATTCTATTTCCGCTTTTATCAAAAGTATGAGGGGGTCTGACCCTGATGCTGCATTGTACTGGCTTGCTAAGATGATATACGCCGGAGAAGATCCGCTGTTTATCGCAAGGAGAATAGTTATTTGTGCAGCAGAGGATGTTGGAAATGCAGATCCCAATGCGCTTAATATAGCAGTATCTGCTATGCAAGCAGTAAATCAAATCGGGATGCCTGAGGGCAGAATAATACTTGCACAAGCTGCAATTTATGTTGCCTGTGCACCTAAAAGCAACTCATCTATAATAGGTATAGATAGTGCGCTTGATGACATTAAAAATTTAAAAACTGGAGCTGTTCCAAAGCACCTTCAGGATGCCCATTATAAAGGTGCTGAAAATTTAAAACGTGGTGTTGGATATAAGTATGCACATGATTTTAAAAATCATTATGTAAAACAACAATACCTACCGGATGAATTAATAGGAAAAAAATATTACAATCCATCTACAATGGGGTATGAAAAGAAAATATCTGAATGGCTTAGATTCCTAAGAGAGAGCAGTGATGCGGAAGGATAATTATTATTTTTAGGGATATAATAAAATTTGACTTTTATATGTTATATAAATTGTTGACAAAACTATATTATAATGTTATCTTATTTTATAGAAATCCGAGCAAAATAGTCGGTATTAAGGAGGGTCTATATGAAATTATCGACAAAGGGAAGATATGGAGTTCAAGCCATGTTTGAGCTTGCTTTGTATTATGGTGAGGGACCAATATCGTTAAAAGTTATAGCTGAAAATGAAGGATTATCAGAACATTATTTAGAGCAGCTTATTGCTGTTTTGAGAAAAGCTGATTTGGTAAAAAGTGTACGTGGGGCGCAAGGCGGGTATATGTTATCAGCACCGCCAGATAAGATTACTGTGGGTGACGTTATTAGGACGTTGGAAGGATCACTTGCCCCTTCAGACTGTGTAGTGGAAGATGTGCCATTTGAGTGTAGCAGATCAGGTGGGTGCCCTACGAAATTAGTTATGGAAAAAATTAGAGATGCTATAAATAAAGTAATTGATTCAATAACGCTACAAGATATGGTTGATGACTACAAAAAAATGATACAGAAAAATTCTTACATGTATTATATATAGGAGGTTTTTATGAATAGGATTTATCTTGACAATGCAGCTACTACACCAATAAGATCGGAAGTTTTAAATTCGATGATGCCATTTTTTGATAATCGTTTTGGCAATCCGTCAGCACTTTACTCTTATGGACAAGAGGCTAAAAAGGCAATTGAAGAAGCCAGAGATAAAGTGGCAGCTGCGATTGGGGCTAGCGAAGATGAAATTTTTTTCACTAGCGGAGGTACAGAGTCAGATAACTGGGCTTTAAAGGGTGCAGCATATGCATTAAGAGAAAAAGGCAATCACATAATAACATCAAATATAGAACACCATGCAATATTGCATACTTGCCAATACCTTGAAAATCAAGGATTTGAAATAACTTATTTGCCTGTAGATGAGTATGGATTAGTCGATCCAAATGAATTAAAAAGAGCAATAAAAGATAATACAATACTTGTATCGATAATGTATGCAAATAATGAAATAGGCACAATAGAACCAATAGAAGAACTTGTCAAAGTGGCACACGAGGAAGGCATATTATTTCACACAGATGCAGTACAAGCAGTTGGCAATGTACCTATCGATGTAAAAGAATTGGATGTGGATATGTTGTCAATGTCAGCACATAAGATATACGGACCTAAAGGAGTTGGAGCACTTTATATTAGGAAAGGCTTAAGAATTGATACACTTTTACAAGGTGGAGCTCAAGAAAGAAATAGAAGGGCAGGAACAGAAAATGTCGCCGGAATTGTTGGATTTGGTACAGCGATAGAACTTATCACTAAAAACATTGATGAACACATAAGGAAACTGACAAGGCTTAGAGATAAGCTTATAGATGGGATACTCAAAATACCATATACCCGTCTAAATGGACATCCAAATAAAAGGCTGCCTGGAAATGTCAATGTTTCTTTTGAATTTGTTGATGGCGAATCGCTTATATTAAGTCTTGACATGGAAGGAATTTGCGTATCAAGTGGTTCTGCATGTACCGCAGGCAGCATTGATCCATCTCATGTATTATTAGCAATTGGCCTTTCACAAGAAATAGCCCATGGTTCATTGCGATTAACTATAGGAGAAGAAAACACAGAAGAAGAAATCAACACGGTAATAAATAAACTGCCTAAAATAGTAGATAGATTGAGGCAGATGTCTCCACTTTTTGAAAGGATTAAAAAGGAGAAAAAGCTTGTATAGCTGTGTGTGATGGTTCAACAATGAATCATCACAATGTTTTTTCTCCCATTCTTATTCATGATTTCATTTTGCTTTGCTTTATAAGAAATGTCTTTTGTCATGTTATATAAATCATCATAAAGCAGCAATAAATCGCGATAATAGTATTGTGTTAAAAAATACTTCTCACATTTTTTAAATAAACCATAAGCACCATTAAAGTCATTATGCAAATATTTTATATGGCCTATCATAAATTCATAATTGTGTTCGCTCATTTCAGAGAGTTGATGGACTTCTATATTACTTGAAATCTCCTTTACTTTTTCGTAATTGCGTATATTAAAATATAATATCATTTCTTGAATGAAAAAGCTTAAGTATAGCTTATTATATTTTTTATATTCATCTTTACATCTATTGACTACTTCAAAAGCCTTATCAAAATTACCGCTATATCGTAGAGAATTTATATAGTTTAGATGACATCTTCCAGCATCATATTCATCATCAAAAAACTTAAACAACAATATTGCCTTTTCGATGTATTTAATGGACTTATCATAATCACCCACATTATAGCAAGCTATGTTTAAAGACATATAAATATGGGGCATTGCTCTTACATATATAAAATTGTCATGTGTATTGATAAAATTTTCCAGTAAGTTTATAACCTTTTGAAATTGATTAGTATTAAGATATAGATAAGCTAGATTATTATGTATAATAAAGCAGATAGAATGGTTTAAAGAATCAAATTCGTATAAATATTTTTTAGCGAGTTCTAAATAGTATATTCCTTTTTCATAATTATGATTTTTAAGCATTATTTTAAATAGTATATTTAAAGCCTGACAAAAATTATCTATATTTAGCTTTTGAATATCTTCCTTTGATTTAAGAAATAAATTTACATATTTTTTTAGATATTTTAACGCATCATTATATAGTCCTATATTAAAGAAAGACGCGCCAGCATAACAATATTTGTTTAAATCTTGTGCTTTTAAAAATTCATCATAATTGTACTCAATTAATTTTACTATTTCATAATAATTCTGGCTATTAAATAAATCACTGATGACAGAAGATGAATTATCAGCATATTCTATTAATTTGTCGTATTTAACGTCGCTAATAAAATAACTTAGAGGTACTTCAAGCCTTTCAGATATGCGAATAAGTTGTTCTAAAGAAGGTAAAGCTTTATTATTCTCAATCCTGCTTAAAACAACCCTATTCATAAAATTATCGCACAATTGGCTTTGAGAAATTTTCTTTTGGAGCCTCAAAGCCTTTATTTTACTTCCTATGTAAAGATCCAACAATAACACCACCTTGTAACAATTAGTTACAATTTTCTGTTTTTTACTTGATGACATATAAAAGTATAAGAAAAAACGCAAATTAGAGAAGTATATTACATTGGTGAAATATAACAATTATTTTTAAATATTATACTACTTTTACAAAAAAATATAAAGAAACTATAATAAAATCCAGAAATTTGTTATATTGAATAATAGTTTTGAAAATAAAATTGAACAATAAGGTGAGAAATATGATAAAAAAATTAAGTATTTTAATTTTAATATTTTTTATTTTTGTCATGGCTTTATATTTTTATCAATTTATAATGATATATTTGTTTGAAGGTATATATCATTTTTTTAATATAAGAAATAATGATCCATTAGTTATGACAAGTAGTAATTTAGTTTACAATTTTATTACGGAAATTTTGTTGTTAATTTTAGCTTTATTTCTACTAAAAAAATTTAATTATACAAAATATATTAAGACGTCTTTTAAATCTATAATCAAAACATTCCTATTTATGACATTATCTCTAATTTTTACCAAGTATATACTAGATATATTTAAAATATATAATATTTTTTTATTGACCGATTTTAAGAATATTATTGCAAGCTGGAACAAGGTAGACTATATTGTTGCAATATCACAAATGATTTTATTTATTTTAGTTGCGTTAACAGAAGAATATTTATATAGAGTCACTCTTTATTTTAAAATATCTGAAATATTAAATTTAAAAAGCAACATCTTAAAAATAGTATTTAGTATAATATTAACAAATATTTTATTCTCGATTGCCCATTATCCTATACGTCATTATAATCTTTATAAACTTTTTGAAATATTTATAACAGGTATCTATTTCAGTTATCTTTTTTTACGAACTGGCAATATATACTTAGCTTGTATGATGCATTTTTGTTTTGACTTTCCGATTTTAACAACAGTTAATATCGGATATTATTATGAGGAAATCATTCTTTTAATAATTTCGATTATGTTAATAGAAAGTTATTATATGGTTAAACACTATTATCTTAGACTATTTAGCAGATACGAACAGAGTTAGACCATATTATTTTTATGAAGATATTGGAGGATTTGATATGATAAAAGGAAAAGAATTAACAAAAATAATTTTAACAGTTTATGCTTTTATCGCAATAGTATTTTCAATTATATACATAATGAAAATTTTCATCTTAAAATATAATAACTTATATTTAACAACAATGACGAATTATGGAATACAGCTTTTGATGCTAGTTATTGCATTATATTTGTTAAATAAATTTAATTACATAAAGTATATAAAGTTTTCCTTAAAATCTTTTTTCGAATTAGTTATCTATACAATGCTGCTTATGATGCTTATAATAGTATTATCAAATGCATTTCATATTGGACATTATTTTGTATGGAATACTGGAAACTTCGTGACGATATTATTTCAAAATTTTTATTTTGTTCTTGTAGCATTAGAAGAGGAATATTTATTTAGGGTAGTTCTTTATTATAAAGTTTTGGAAACAATTGTTTTGAAGAATAAAGCTTTAAAAGTAATAATTGCTGTCATTCTATTGAATATACTATGTTTGATGTCGCATTTCCCTATAACGTATTTAGTACATCATGAAAATATGAATATAACATACTTTTTAAATGTATTTATTTCAGGTATTTTTGCAAGTTATTTATATTTACGAACAGGGAATATATATATCGCATCTGCCATGCATTTCATAGGAGATGCTAGGATTATAAGAATTTATACTTATAACAGATTGCCTATTTATGCATATTTTATAGACAATATGATGGTGATTTCTGTTATAATAATTGAAATATACAGCATTTGTAAGTATTTTTACAATAAAAAAATCTACGGAATAGAAAATTTCAATTTAAAATAATTGCTTTTTGACTTTTTAAAAGTTTATTTGTTATATTGTAAGAAAGGAAAGACATGTTATTATGAAGAAAGACGATTTTAAGTACATATATAATATCATAAAGCCATTTATAGCTAAAGAGATTATTGGATTTTTAGTGATCATAATATCGACTGTTTTATCTCTGGCTAAACCATTTGTAATAGAATTAATCATTGATAATTCTATAGCACAAAAGAATGTGCAGAATTTTATTATATTTAATCTGGTATTTTTTACAATATTTATTTTAGTAACATTATTAGGAATAATCCAAAATTATATTTTTACATTTATTGGGCAGAAGTTGTTGTATAATTTGAGGATGAAATTGTATGAAAAGAACACTGTTACAACTAATAAGAAAAATGTAGGCTTTAAAGGTATCTTTGACTTTTAAGATGCGTCAATTGATATAAATACTTACTGGAGGTAAATAGATGAATCTCTCTATTTTTAGAAAAAAGAATTTTTTATTTCTTATTACCGGAAAATTTGTATCTCTTATTGGAAGTGAAATGCAAAATTTTGCATTGTCGTTGTACGTTTTAAAAATTACGGGCTCTGCAACAAAATTTGCATCAGTATTGGCTATTACTTTAGTACCTCAAATAGTATTTGGCAATATTGCAGGTGTCATTGCCGACTGGTTTGATAAAAAGAAATTACTTATGATGTTAGATTTACTAAGCGCAGCAATTGTTGCAATTTATGCTGTCATTTTCAAAATAAATGGCGTTTTAACATTAACTCAAATTTATATTTTATCAGTTTTACTTTCTACTATTTCCTCAATGTTTAATCCTACAATAGCAGCAGTTATACCTTCCATTGCAGAAAATTATGAATTAGCGGATGCTAATGGTATTAACACGATGTTTATGAATATAGCAAATTTGATTTCACCTGTTATAGCTGGTATTTTATTAGAAGTTTTTAATATATTCATAATATTGACAATTAATGCTATAAGTTTTCTTCTTTCATTTATGTGTGAGTCTATGTTAGAAATACAGAAAACAAATGATAAACCAGAAAAAATAAACCTAAATTCGTTTTTAAATGACTTCTTAACGGGTATTGATTTTATTAAAAGTAAAAGGCTAATTTTGAATATATTAATTATAGGTATAATTATTAACTTCACATCAAATCCTATATTATCTGTAGGGTTGACATATATATCGAAACAAATATTAAAAATTACAGATTATCAATATGGAATTTTGCAATCTACATTTGCCATTTCTATGATCGCATCACCATTCATATCTAGTATAATTACAAAAAAATATAAATTAGGTAAAATATTATTCTTAGATATATTTTCGGTTTCTATATTATATTTTTTATTGTCATTTACAATTTCTCCTATCTATTTGCAGGGCCTTTCTTACATTCTTAAACCATACATAAGCTTAATGATAATAATATTTTTTGTCGGATTAATTACATCCATCGGGAATATAGCTTTGACTACTATGTTGCAAATAGAAATACCTTTAAAGTTAATGGGGAGAGCAATAGCGACGATAAGCACTTGCTTAATGATAGTGACTCCATTAGGACAAATGATATTTGGAATTTTATTTGACAAAATTCCCAGTTGGATAAATATCATTATATGTGCCTCTGTAAACTTTGTTGTAATATTGTTTTTTAAAAATTATTTATTATATGGTGAGCAGATCGTAACTACAAATGATGGAATAGAACAATAAATTTTGTTTTTTGATTTACATAAATCATAAAAACGATAAAAGTGAAATTAAAATCTTTCCGAATATGACAAACCAATAAGGAGGTATTAGTATAGCCTTTTATGAGGGAGCTGTAAGACTGTTATTTGAATTAATTTTGTTTTTTGCAATAAATAAGATACGCAAATACGAATATTCTGGTTAAATTGGTGGCGGATGTATTGTTTATCAAATAGTACCCAAAAATACACTTTATAAAGTGTATTTTTTTATCTTTATAGGGCAAAATTAATACAAGAAAGAAATTTGAAGGGGGTATTATTGTGATTTTTGTAAAAGATATTATAGGTATGCCAATAATATCCTCAAAAGATAATAAGATAATAGGTTCTACCAAAAATGTGCTATATGGCGACTTAAAAGACAAAATAATAGGTGTACTCATAGAAGAAGGTGGAATACTAAAATCGCCAAAGATGGTCGAAAATAAAAATATAATAAGTATAAATAAACAGGTATATATAGATAATAAAGACGCTATAAAAGATTTAGATGTGAAATCTATAAATGATGTAGAAAATGGCAACAACGACATAATAAATAAGGATGTTTACGATAATAAGGGCAACTATTGGGGAAAGATATATGACTTGATATTAGATGAAAAAAAGCGAATAATACTTTATGCTGAGATTAGCAAGGGATTTTCATCTGACCTATTTAAAGGGCTAAAAATTGTCAGCATAGAATGTATTGAAAAATTTGGTGGAAAAATAATCATCAAAGATGGAGCAACTTTTTTTACGAGAGGTGGACTTAATAATCTGATTAAAGTTTAGAAATAGGAGGGTTAAAATGGAAGACAAGGGCAAATATATAAAGGGCTTTTTAGCTGGTGCCGCGTTGACAGCTTTTATTATACCGAAAATCAATTCGAAAAAGGCAATGCAAATGATTCAGACGGGTTTATCCATGATTGCTCATAAAGCAAATAAAATGTAAAGGGCTTTTAGCCCTTTTATTTAAAGGTGTTTTATTATGAGAATAAACAAAAAATATATTACATATATCATAGCAATGATTATTGTAATTCTTTTTTTGTATTTTGTATTTAGAAATATAGATAAAATCAAAGAAATATTGTTCCCAATTTTTATTTCTATTTTGATTGCATACCTTGTGAATCCATTTGTATCATTTTTTGAAGATAAAGGCATAAAAAGGGTTCAATCGATAATAATTGTATATTTTTTGTTGTTATGCATTATGGCATTAACTGTGTTATTTATATTTCCAATAATAACAAATGAAATGTCAAGTCTTTTTAAAATGCTTCCCGGATATATTGATGATCTAACATATAAAATTAATGATATCAAAAATAATTATTTAGCATATCTGCCAAAAGAATTTAGCACTGTATTGGTAAAACGTACTAGTATGCTCAATAAAGAAATTGCATCTATGATAGACGCATCAATACAAAGTATTATTTCACTGACGGGTCATATATTAAATTTGATATTAACACCTATCATTACATTTTATCTATTAAAAGATAAGGATATATTAAAAAATGAGATAAAAGAGATAATTCCTGAGAAGATGAGAGGCAGATTTTCAAAGATATTAAAAGATTTAGACAGTGTTATGAGTAAATACATAAGAGGTCAAATATACATTTCTGTTGTTGTAACTATCCTGACATCAATAGGACTTATGATAATAAAAGTAAAATATTCAGTGTTGATAGGTATTTTAGCTGGAATTTTAAATATAATACCATATTTTGGACCAATACTGGGATCTATTCCTGCCATTATGATGGGACTTATTGACTCTCTGTACAAAGGTGTTTGGGCATTTATCATATTTTTCCTAGTACAGCAAATTGAAAGCGCATTTTTTGCGCCCAAAATCATGAGCGATAGCGTAGATCTGCATCCTATAACTGTAATAGTTGCACTTTTAGTTGGAGAACAATTTTTGGGGATATGGGGGATGCTTTTGTCTGTTCCTGTTGTGGCTATGATTAAAGTTATATTAAAAGACGTTTTTATCGAGGTATAATAGCAATTGTTGACTTTAATTAGGCTTTCTTGTAAAATATACATAAAAAGAGAAGGTATTAGCCGTCCCTTGCAGGACGTTTTTTTGTAAACTTAAGGAGGATATATATGGAAAAGCTCGGAATGAATGAGATAAGGGAGAAGTATCTAAGTTTTTTTGAAAGTAAAGGGCATTTAAGATTGCCAAGTTTTTCACTTGTGCCAAAAAATGACAAAAGTTTATTGCTGATTAACGCGGGAATGGCACCTTTAAAACCATATTTTACAGGGAAGGAAATTCCGCCGAGAAAAAGAGTTACTACATGCCAAAAATGCATTAGAACTCCTGATATAGAAAGAGTTGGAAAGACGGCAAGGCATGGGACTTTTTTTGAAATGCTGGGCAATTTTTCTTTTGGTGATTATTTTAAGAAAGAAGCAATACCGTGGGCATGGGAATTTGTAACGAAGGTCTTAGAATTGCCGGAAGATAGACTATGGGTAACCATATATGAAAACGATGATGAGGCTTACGATATATGGAATAAAGTTGTAGGGCTTCCACCTGAGAGAATCGTAAGAATGGGTAAAGAAGATAATTTTTGGGAAATTGGCACAGGCCCGTGTGGACCGTGTTCTGAAATATATTTTGACAGAGGTGAAGAAAAAGGTTGCGGGAAGCCAACTTGCGGCGTTGGCTGTGATTGTGACAGATTCATAGAATTTTGGAACCTTGTATTTACTCAGTTTGACAAAGATTCAGAAGGCAATTACAACCCATTGCCAAAACCCAATATAGATACAGGTATGGGGCTTGAGAGAATGGCTACAATTATGCAGGGCGTTGACAGCATTTTTGATGTTGACGTTATACGTGGGATAACAGATTATGTTGGCGAGATGGCCGGTGTTAAGTACGGGGATGACAAGAAAAACGATGTATCCTTAAGGGTTATAACTGACCATATCAGAGGGGTTACTTTCATGATTTCTGATGGAATTTTGCCGTCAAATGAAGGCAGAGGGTATGTTTTAAGAAGGATATTGAGAAGAGCTGCAAGATATGGAAAATTATTGGGACTTGATAGGCCATTCTTACATAATGTTGTAGATGTTGTTGTAGAGCATTATTCTGGAGCATATCCTGAACTTATAGAAAGGAAAGATTATATAAAGAAAGTAATAAAAAAAGAAGAAGAAAGGTTTAAAGAAACAATTGATCAAGGGTTAGGTATACTTGATGAGTATATAAACGATCTAAGGTCCGAAGGGAAAACTGTCCTTGAAGGAAATAAGGCATTTAAATTATATGATACTTACGGTTTTCCTATAGAACTTACAAAAGAAATACTTAATGAGTCAGGTATGACGGTAGATGAAGATGAATACCAAAAAGAGTTGGAAAAACAGAGATTAAGGGCTAGAAGTAGCAGGAAAGAAGACAATGCTCTTTGGGAAAAAGACATTTATTCAACATTGAAAGATATAGAAACAAAATTTGTAGGCTATGACTCAGTAAAGTCAGATGCTAAAGTTTTGGCTATTATAAAGGATAATGAACTTGTTGATTCTGCTGAAGCTGGAGAAGAAGTAAATGTGATTTTGGATATGACGCCATTTTATGCTGAAAGCGGTGGGCAAGTTGGTGATAAAGGTGTTATAAAAAATGAAGATGTTTTTGTCAATATAAAAGATTGTAAAAAGGCTGGTGGAAACAAGTTTGTTCATATAGGTACTGTTGAAAGAGGTATTTTAAGCGTAGGTGACACGGTTGAAGCTTTGATAGACGAGAAGAATAGACTTAGTACAGCTAGAAATCACACTGCAACACATTTGCTTCATAGCGCACTAAGAAAGTTTATAGGCGATCATGTACATCAGGCAGGATCTCTGGTTACACCAGAAAGGCTTAGATTTGATTTTACACATTATCAAGCGCTTACAGATGAAGAAATTAAGACAATAGAAAACGAGGTTAACGAGAAAATATACGAAAACATAGATGTTTCGGTTGAAATTATGTCACAAGATGAGGCATTAAAAAAAGGCGCTATGGCATTATTTCAGGAAAAATACGGTGATGTTGTCAGAGTCGTGAATATATCAGATTACAGCAAAGAGCTATGCGGAGGAACTCATGTAAATAATACAGGGAATATAGGAGTTTTTAAAATTATTTCAGAAAGCGGTGTTGCTGCTGGTATAAGGAGAGTAGAAGCTGTAACTGGAATAAATGCTATAAAGTTTTTGAATGAGAAAGAAGAAATAATAGCTAATGTAGGCCAGATACTCAAAGTTAATGAGAAAGACATTGTGAATAGGATTATTGGGTTGAGTCAAACTATAAAGGATTATGAAAGGCAAATGGAGCAGTTGAAAGCAAAAATTGCTTTGTCTACATCTGAGAGATTAGCTAATTCAGCAGTGGATTTTAATGGGATAAAATTTATTAGCGCTGTATTAAATGATTTAGATGTAGATGAACTGAAAATTATGGGCGATACACTTAAAGACAAATTAAAGAGTGCTGTTTTAGTATTTGCCACAATAAGAAATGGGAAAATTAATTTTGTAGGAATGGCTACAAAAGACGCAGTTAAATTTGGTATAAATGTGGGAACTATTATAAAAGAGGTATGCCAAGTTGCGGAAGGAAAAGGCGGCGGAAGACCTGATATGGCACAAGGCGTTGGTAATAACTTAGATAAAGTTGACGAAGCTTTGAACGTATCAAAGATGTTGGTTAAGGAAAAACTTCAAACAATATAAACTTAAACTTGACTTGTATTCATCATTTAATATATTATAGACGTATAATATATTAAATGAAAATCCCATAGAGGTGATAAAAATGACTGACCGCAATGATGAAACCGTAAGATTTCATTTTGAAAATGAAGATAACAAAGCTAAAGATATATTAAAGTCAGTTTATGATGCTTTATTAGAAAAGGGATATAATCCTATAAATCAAATAGTAGGTTATATTCTATCAGGTGATCCTACATATATTACAAGCCATAAAAATGCTAGAAATCTTATAAGAAAGATCGAAAGAGATGAATTAGTAGAAGAACTTGTTAAGAATTATCTTGAAAAATAGAATTTAGCCTCACACTTTGGTGTGGGGCATATTGCATTTGATTGGGGAGAATAACATTGCGTACTATAGGTTTAGATGTTGGCGATAAGACGATTGGAGTTGCTATAAGCGATCCATCAGGTTTAATAGCACAGGGAATAAAAACTATTAAAAGGTCAAATCTAGATGATGATATACAAGAAATTAATAAAATTATAAATAGTTTCAAAGCTGAAGAAATTGTTGTAGGCTTTCCTAAAAATATGAATGGAACTATAGGGCCTCAAGGGCAGAAGGTCATTAATTTTGTGGAAATTCTAAAAAAAGAAATAGATTTGCCTATATTGCTATGGGATGAAAGATTAACGACGGTTGAGGCAAACAGAATGCTTATTGAAGGTGCAGATATGAGAAGAGATAAGAGGAAAAAAGTCATAGATAAATTAGCCGCAACAATTATTTTACAGGGATATCTTGATCATAAAAGGAAATTAATTTAACTTGACAGGAAATTTTTTGTATAATACAATGAGATTATCCTGATAGAAGAAATGAGGTGATTTTTTTGGATAACGAACTTAATAACGACATTATTGAGCTTATTGACGAGGACGGAAATGAAGTAGACTTTGAACTTATTTCATCTTTTGAGCTTGATGATACAAGATATGCTGTTGTTGCACCTGTAGATAGCGATAGTGATGACGCATATATTTTGCGAGTTGAACAAGATGAAAACGGTGAAGACATATTCGTTGGGATAGAAGACGAAGATGAATTTAATGATGTAGTAGAAGCATATAATGAATTGATGGAAGAGTATGATTGTGATTGTTGCGATGATGACGGTGATCATGACCACGACAACGAATAGATATACCTATTTAGGTATATCTTTTTTAATATTATCGAAAAATTAAAATCTCTAATTATTACAAATATTACCTGGGAAATAACACCATTTCAAATCGCTAATTTCTCGTATATAACCATTTTATCATCATAAGTTAGTTTTTTGTAAATATGTTAACTTTCAAAAAGAATAGTATTAAGCCAATAAATGCCTGTATTTTTCACATAATTAAGTACTTATGAAATTTTGTTTAGTTTCAATTGAAAATATATCTTTTTTTGTGCTAATATGGGATTATATTCAACTAGAAGTTGATTTTATTTTTATAAAAATAGTTGACAATTGAGAATGTTAAGCATAAACTTTTATAAATAGATAAAATGTAAGGTGGTGAAAAAGTGAACGAAATTGATGATATAAAAGAAAGTTTAAAGCAAAAAGGATTTAAGTTAACGACCCAAAGACGTGCGATACTTGATGTTATTATAGAAAATCGTGAAAAACATTTGTCATCTGAGGAAATATATGAGCTAGTTAAAGAAAAATATCCCGAAATAGGTCTTGCTACAGTTTACAGGACATTGCAACTATTTGATGAACTCGGAGTAATTTATAAGTTGAATTTTGACGATGGAAGAAGTAGATATGAGCTTTATCATAATGAAGACCATCAACACCACCATTTAATTTGTTTAAAATGTGGAAGTGTGATAGAAATGGAAGGAGATTTATTAGAAAATTTAGAAGAAGCTATAGAGAATACAAAAAATTTTCAAATTGTCGATCATAATGTAAAATTTTTTGGATATTGCAGTAAATGTAAGCAAAATAAAAATTAGGCCTGTCGGATTGACAGGCTCAATTTTTTTATATCTACTTGAAGATGATCACCAAATAAAGTATAATACAATTAATTAGTGTGTTGTACGGGTAATGTTTGAATATCATTGGATAAAATATTATTAGCTACACTTTAGAAGAAGGGAGATATGTATTTGACAAATAAAACAAAATTAAAAATCATACCTTTGGGCGGATTGAACGAAATAGGGAAAAACATGACTGTAATTGAATACGGAAATGACATTATAGTCATTGACTGTGGTCTTGCTTTTCCTGATGATGAGATGTTGGGGATAGATCTCGTTATTCCGGATATTTCATATTTGTTGAAAAACAAAGATAAAGTTAGAGCTATTGTTTTAACACATGGTCATGAAGATCATATTGGTGCATTGCCATACGTTTTAAGGCAGCTTAATGTACCTGTATACGGAACACGTTTAACGTTAGGACTCGTTGAATACAAATTAAAAGAGAATGGACTTTTAAGAGATAGTAAGTTAATAACAGTAAAACCACGAGAGACGATAACCTTTGGACAGCTTAAAGTGGAGTTCATCAGGACATCTCATAGCATAGCTGATTCGGCAGCACTTGCTATTCATACGCCTATTGGCACGGTATTCCATTCTGGTGATTTTAAAATAGATTTTACGCCAATAGGGGGAGAAGTGGCGGATTTTCACAGATTTGCTGAACTTGGAGAACAGGGCGTTCTTGTAATGATGTGCGATAGCACGAATATTGAAAGACCTGGTTATACAATGTCTGAGAAAACTGTGGGTGATACCTTTGACAATATTTTTAGAAAAGCGGAACAGCGCATAATTGTTGCTACATTTGCATCAAATATTCATCGTGTTCAGCAAATAATTGATTCAGCCTATAAATATGGAAGGAAAGTTTCGATATCAGGACGAAGTATGATTAATGTCATCAATGTTGCTAATGAATTAGGGTACTTAAGCATACCGGAAGGCACTTTTATAGATATTGATGAAGCCAATAAACTTCCGTATAGCGAAGTAGTTATTATTACTACAGGCAGCCAAGGTGAACCTATGTCGGCACTGACAAGGATGGCATCGTCTGAACATAAAAAAGTTGAGATAGTACCAGGTGATACTGTGGTAATATCGGCATCTGCGATACCGGGTAATGAAAAGTTAATATCAAGGGTGATTAATCAGCTCTTTAAGAAAGGAGCTGAAGTAATATATGATGCATTAGCGGATGTACATGTTTCTGGCCATGCATGTCAAGAAGAGATTAAATTGCTCCACACACTAATAAAGCCACAATTTTTTATTCCCGTACACGGAGAATATAGACATTTAAAACAGCATGCTAGATTGGCAGAAGATCTTGGTATGGATCCTAAAAATATATTTATAGCCGATAACGGTACGGTTATAGAGTTTACGAAAAATTCTGGAAGAATTGCCGGTTCTGTTACAGCTGGTAAAGTGTTAGTAGATGGACTAGGTGTTGGTGATGTAGGTAATATCGTATTGAGGGATAGAAAACACCTTTCTCAAGACGGATTGCTGGTGGTTGTTGTAACAATCTCTAAGGAAAAAGGTTCCGTAATTGCTGGGCCTGATATAATATCAAGGGGATTTGTATATGTCAGGGAGTCGGAAGATTTGATGGAAGAGGCTAAAAATTTAGTTAAAGAGACTCTTTCTCAATGTGAAAAAGATGATATAACAGAATGGTCATCTATAAAGACGATGATAAAAGAATGCTTAAGCAGCTTTTTATATGAAAAAACTAAGAGAAATCCAATGATATTGCCAATAATAATGGAAATATAGGAGGATTGAAATATGAATGTATATGATAAAGCATATGAATTAAAAAAAGCTATTGAAGAGCTGCCTGAATATAAAGCATTTAAAGAAGCATTTGAAAAAGTAGATTCTAATGAACAAAACAAAAAAATGCTGGAGGATTTTAGAAAGAAACAATTAGAAATTCAAACTAAAGAATTAACTGGAAAAGAAGTTACAAAAGAAGATGAAGAAATGTTAAAAAAACTATATGAAATATTAAGTCTTAATCCTGAATTAAATGCTTACCTTTCCGCTGAGTACAGTTTTTCTCGTATAATGGATGACATTACTAAGATAATAATGGATGTTGTCAATTTGAAATAATAAATAAAAACAAGTAAGAATAAAACCTTACTTGTTTTTATTTATATATAATTATATAATCTTTGTATAAAGTGTCGATTTTTGTTTTTAAGGGGAGCAAAACATGATTAAAGTAGAAGGCAAAAGAAAAAAAGGACGAATAGCAATTATAATAATTTTCGTTTTCTTTGTGTTATCATCTGTACTCTATTATGAAAGTCTTTTTAAGCCTGTTGATAATAATTCAACACAGAAAGAGATTGTTATTCCATCAGGTTCTTCAACTGTTGAAATAGCAAAAATATTGCGCAGCAATAATCTCATAAGAAGTGAATGGTTCTTTATAATACGGGCACGTCTTTATGATAATGGTGTACAAATGAAAGCAGGAAAGTATCTTTTAAGTTCAAACATGACTACAGATGAAATAATAAAAAAATTAAAAGATGGGAAATCGATAGTAGATACGATAAAATTCACCATACCTGAAGGGTTTTCAGTAAGTGAAATCGCGGATCGCTTACAGCAAATGGGTATAGTTAATAAAAATGATTTTATTAATGAGGCTCAAAATGGAGTATTCAACTATGATTTTTTAAAAAATATTCCCAAAAATAGACCTGACCGCTTAGAAGGATATCTATTTCCAGATACTTATATAGTAAAAAAAGGATTAAATGCACATGATATAATCAATCTCATGCTATCTAGATTTGACGAAATATATAAAACCTATATAAAAGGAAATGAAACAAATGTTGGTATGTCAACTGATAAGATAATTATAATAGCGTCGATGATTGAAAAAGAAGCCAAAATTGACAAAGATAGACCTTTAATTGCAGGAGTAATATACAATAGATTGAACAAAAATATGAAATTGCAGATTGATGCAACTGTTGAATATGCTTTAGGAAAGCATAAGGATAAACTATCACTTGATGATTTAAAAATTAATTCTCCATATAATACTTATATGAATTATGGACTTCCAATAGGTCCTATTAGCAATCCGGGATTAAAATCTATAGAAGCAGCATTAAATCCTGCAAAACACGACTATTACTACTATGTAGCTCAAAGTGATGGTTCTCACATATTTAGTAAGACATATATAGGTCAATTGGAAGCCGAAAAGAAAGTTAATTGAAGGTAAAGGGTGTTAATTATAGATGATAGATTCTGATATTAAATTTGTAAGGCAATTATTTGATGTAAAAAAAGGGTTACTTAAAGACATTGAAAATTACGCAAATGAGAAATTCATTCCTATCATAAAACCTGAAGTTGCTAGATTTTTAGAAACAATTGTAAAAATTAAACAACCCCAAAATATACTTGAGATAGGTACAGCGATTGGTTATTCATCTATCATTATGCTCAAAGCATATAAAAATGCTAAAGTCCTTACAATAGAAAAAGATATTGATATGGCTGAGATGGCCAAAATAAATTTCATCAAGGCATCTTTAATTGATAGAGTTGAGCTGGTAAAAGGTGACGCTTTAGAGGTTTTACCTTATCTTAGCAATAAATATGATTTGATATTTATAGATGCATCGAAAGGGCATTATAAAGAATTTTTTGATGAATCTTTAAGAGTTTTGAATGATGATGGTATTTTGATATGCGATAATATCTTATATAAAGGATATGTTACTAATGAAGTACATGTAAAACACAAACGTAGAACGATTGTTTATAGGATGAGAGATTTTATTTCGTATGTTTTAGATAGAAAAGACATTACCACAACAATTATTCCTATAGGTGATGGATTGTCAATAAGTGTAAAGGAGGAAAAAAATGATTGAGCTTTTATCACCTGCAGGTGATATAGAAAGGGTTAAGATTGCAGTAAATTACGGTGCAGATGCTGTGTACTTTGGGGGAAATAATTATGGGCTTAGGGCTTCTGTCGGATTTAGCTTAGATGAAATCAAATACGCGGTGGAATATATAAAAAAATATGATAAGAAAGCATATTTAACTGTGAATATTTTCCCTCATAATGAAGATCTTGTGGAGTTGCCTGAATATATCTATGAAGTAAGCAAAACTGGTATAGATGCTGTAATAGTTTCGGATCCTGGGGTTTTTTCAGTAATAAAGGATGTTGCGCCAAAACTCGAGATTCATATAAGTACACAAGCAAATAATGTTAATTATAGAAGTGCAATTTTTTGGCATGACCTTGGTGCAAAGCGTATAGTTTTGGCAAGAGAGTTGTCATTAGAAGAGATAAAAGAAATCAGAGAAAAAACTCCTGATGATTTAGAATTGGAAGTTTTTGTTCATGGAGCAATGTGTATTTCTTATTCGGGCAGATGTTTGCTTAGCAATTATTTAACTGGTCGAGATGCAAATAAAGGTGAATGTACACATCCTTGTAGGTGGAAATATTATCTTGTTGAAGAGAAAAGACCTGGTCAATATATGAGCATTGAAGAAGACGATAGAGGAACATATATAATGAATTCGAAAGATCTATGTATGATTAAATACATTCCAGATATTATAAAGGCGGGTGCAACTAGTCTTAAGATTGAAGGTAGAAACAAAAGCTCATATTACGTTGCTGTTGTTACAAAAGCATATAGAAAGGCTATAGATGATTACCTAGAATTTGGCGATAAATATGTTTTTGATGAAAGTCTTTTGGAAGAGTTAGGCAAGGTTAGCAATAGAGATTTTACGACTGGATTTTATTTTGGGAAGCCGGGAGCTGAATCACAAAATTATAATTCATCGTCATATATAAGAAATTACAATATTGTAGGAATGGTTATTGATTATGACGAAGAAAATGGATTTGCAATAGTTGAGCAGAGAAATAGGTTCTTTTTAGGTGATGAGGTTGAAATTATTGGCCCGCATGATATGTTTACTGAGGTTATCAATATGATGTATGATGCAGATGGTAATGAAATAAAAGTTGCACCACATCCACAAATGATAGTCAAAATACCGTTTAAAAGGAAAGTTGAGAAATATTACATTCTTAGGAAAAAAGCTTAGTTTTATGTATGTGAAACTCCTTTAAGGGAATAATAATCCTAGAAAGGAGTTTTTTATGTATAAGAAAAATACTAGAATTATTGTTTTAAATATAATTATAACATTATTAATATTAGGTTTACTAATAAGATTATTCTATATTCAATATATAAAAGGAGAAACATATGCTAAAATAGCTGTCCAACAGAAGATAGAGAGTTTAAATTTAGAAAAGAGAAGAGGGGAAATCTATGATAGAAATTTAATACCTTTTGTTGATAGAACTTCTTCAGAATATATTTATGCTATACCAGGTATGATTGTAAACAAAAAAACGGCTTCAATAATTTTAAATAAAATAACAGGAATTTCAGACTTAGAAATATATAAAGATTTAAATTCCGAAAAGGATATTATTAAATATAAATGTAAATATACATACAAAGGAAATTTACCAATTGGACTCTTTAAGATGGATATACCTCAAAGATATGATTCTAATTCTTTAGCAAGGCATGTAATAGGTTATTATGGAATTATAAGTTATGGTTTGGAAAACACATTTAATAAAACATTAAGTTCTAATGGAATTGAATCTGTTGCCGTTTTTAAAGATAATTACAACGATTATTTAAAAGGCTTAGGTGTTAAGATTATAAATTCTCAGAATAAAGTATTTTCTATTGAGATTACACTGGATTATCATATTCAAAAAGCAGTAGAGGATATTTTAGATAAAAATATAATAAATGGAGCGGCGGTCGTACTAGATGTAAAAAATGGCGATATTTTAGCTATGGCTTCAAGGCCAAACTATGATCAAAATAAGGTAAGCAGTTACATTGACAGCAAAAATGAAGAATTGTTGAATAAAGCTTTGATTGAATATCCACCTGGATCCATATTTAAAATTATAGTAGCCTCTGCGGCTTTGGAAAATAAAAAAGTAAATATATACGACAATTTTGTTGACGAGCCTTATATTAATATAGATGGCGTTATTTATCATAATTTCATGGATGAATCAAATGGTTTAATAAATATGGACAAAGCATTTGAAGTTTCATCAAATACTACTTTTATAAAAATTGGGCAAAAAACAGGAGGCAGCAATATAATTGATATGGCAAAAAAGTTTGGAATTACAAAAGATGATAATTTACCTGTAGAAGAACAAGTAGGTACATTGCCTTTGTTGAAGAATACATACGGCGCAGGGATCGGAAATCTTTCAATCGGTCAAGGTGATGTTACTATGACTCCATTGCAGGCAGCGGACATTGCAGCTACAATTGCAAATGACGGTATAAGAAATGTGCCAAATCTTTTGAAAGCCATTGTGGATGAAAATGGTACAGTAGTGGAAAACCTTCATAAGACGAATTCGTACAGAGTAATTAGTGAAAGTACAGCATTAAGCGTAAAGAAAATGATGAGAGATGTTGTTGCCAACGGAACAGGCAAAAATGCAGAGACAGAATATAAATCTGCAGGAAAAACCGGTTCAGCTGAAGTTAGCAGAGAAAAAAACATATATCACGCATGGTTTACAGGCTTTGTTCCGTATGACAAACCTGTCTATGCCATATCTGTGTTTGTGAAAAATGGCGATATAGGAGGAATTAAAGCGGCGCCAATATTTAAAGAAATCGCTAATGAAATAATGAAATATTATAAATAAGACTGGCACCGAAACTTTTTAGGTCGCATATATTTTATATGTGACTTAAAATATGGAGGTGTCAATAATGTGGGCAGCACTTATTGCACTAATTACGTCAATTGTAAAAGATATAATTAATTTTGGCTATTTAACAAATGCTAGTTCATTTCCCCAGCCTCTGACAGCAGAAGAAGAAAAAAAGTATTTTGAAGCCTATAAAAACGGTGACGAAGAGGCGAAAAACATTTTAATTGAAAGAAACTTGAGACTTGTTGCACATATTGTTAAGAAATATAGCAATACAGGAAAAGATGTTGATGACCTGATATCGATAGGAACAATTGGTCTTATAAAAGCTATTACAACTTATGATGCTTCAAAAGGAACGCACTTGGCAACATATGCAGCTAGATGCATTGAAAACGAAATATTGATGTCATTGAGATCAGAGAAAAAGATAAAATCTGAGATTTCATTGCAGGATCCCATAGGTATTGATAAAGAAGGCAATGCAATTTCGCTAATTGACATATTGGGCACTGAAACAGATGAAATCAGTGATCAAGTAGAGTTAGAGATGCAGATAAAAAAATTATATAGCAAGATAAATAGTGTCCTTAAAAATAGGGAAAGGTTGATAATAGAATTGAGATATGGGCTTGTAAATGGTGGTGCTAAGACGCAAAGGGAAATAGCAAAGATGCTTGGTATTTCAAGGTCATATGTATCAAGAATAGAGAAGAAAGCATTAAGCAAATTGTTTAAAGAAATGACGATGTAATAAAGACAATTTATATTTTTAAAAACTTTAAAAGTTTAGAGCAAGTACAAATTTCAAATCTATGGCATAAATCTAAAGCTGTCTATATTGACAGTTTATTTTTTTATAAAGTATAATTAAAAAGTAAGTTGGGGTGAATTTATTGTATAAAAAATTGATTCCTGATATGTATGTAAATTCAATATACGATATAAATTTTGAGGAATTAAAAGAAAGAGGTATAACTTCATTAGTTTTCGATATTGATAATACTCTAGTACCTCAAAAAGTTTTAAGTGCAGATAGAAAAGTTATTAATTTATTTAGGTTTTTAAAATCAAAAGGATTTAAAGTATGTTTGATATCTAATAATACGACAAAAAGGGTTAATAATTTTACAAAAAATACAGGGATACAAGGAGTCTCTTGGGCAATCAAGCCAAGAAAAGCTGCTTTTTATAAGGCTTTAAAAATACTTAATTCTAAGCCTGAAGAAACTGCCATCATTGGCGACCAAATTTTTACAGACATACTTGGCGGCCATAGAGTTGGCCTTTTTACTATATTAGTGCCGCCTTTATCAAGTGATGAATTTGGATGGACTAAATTGATGAGGAAGCTTGAAAGAAGAGTATTAAAAAAGGTGTGAAAAATCATGCACGTTAATGCAAAAACTGATATTTACGGGATAATAGGACATCCTATTGGACATAGCTTGTCACCATTAATACATAATGCGGCATTTGAAAGTAGTAATTTGAACTCGGTTTACGTATCTTTTGACGTATATAAAGAAAATTTGAAAGATGCAATTTTAGGTATAAAAGCGTTAGGCATAAAGGGTATGAATGTTACGGTGCCTCATAAAGAAAATGTTATGAAATATCTAGATTATGTATCTGATGAAGCGAAGCTAATAGGTGCAGTTAACACGATAAAAAATAATAATGGAATATTAGAAGGATACAACACTGATGTTACAGGGTTTACTGAATCGCTTAAAGAGCATGGTATAGAAGTTGAAGGGAAAAATGCGGTTATACTTGGAGCTGGTGGTGCTGCGCGAGCTGTTGCAGTAGGACTTTCGTTGACAGGTGTCAGATCAATAATAATCGCAAATAGATCAAAAGAAAAGGCAAAAAATCTTAGCATCTACATAAAAAATAATCTAGGTATAAATTGTACTGATGTTACGTATGATGATTTAAATGAGCTAGAAGAAATAGACATTCTTGTAAATGCTACAAGCGTCGGTATGTCTCCAAATATTAATTTATCGCCAGTAGATGAAAATGTCGTAGTAAAAGCAAAATTTGTTTATGATATTATTTATAATCCTGAAAAAACGCTGTTTTTAAGTTATGCAGAAAAACACAAAATTAGAAATCTTAATGGATTTGATATGCTTATTAACCAAGCAAATCATTCTTTTAAAATTTGGACTGGTGTGAATTTTAACAAAAATATTATTTTAAATATTCTCAAAAAGAAGGATTTTGTTAAATAATGTAGAATATTATTCATATGCAATTTCATTTCTAGCATAAGTTTAGAATTGATAGATGTAGATGATGTGAGTCTATATTTGGGCGCTTTACGACTCATTGATATAGTGGCGCAACCGGCATCATTGTCGGCTTTATTTATTTTGGAGGGGGCCTTAATGATAAAAAAGAAATTAGGAGACCTTCTCGTAGAAGTTGGTCTTATAGATGAAAGTCAGCTTAATAATGCTATAAAGATTCAGAAGATGACAGGTGAAAAACTTGGTAAAATACTTGTTAAAGAAGGTTATTTGACGGAAGAGCAAATCATTGAGGCTTTAGAGTTTCAGCTAGGGATACCTCATATAGATATAAAAAAAGTTTTTATTGACCCAAATGTTGCCAAACTGATTCCTGAATCTTTAGCTAAAAGGCATGTTGCAATACCTATAAAAAAGGAAAATGATGGTCTATTAGTTGCAATGGCAGACCCTCTTAACATTTTTGCTATAGATGATATTAAGCTTATAACGAAACAAGAAGTGAAACCATTGATTGCTTCTGAAGATGGCATATTAAAAGCGATTGATAGGGTGTTTGGCAAGGAAGAAGCGGAAAAGGCAGTACAGGATTTTAAGAAAGAGTTTAGTCAAGATGGCATAGAAATTGATAGCAATTTATTAAAGAGCATCTCTGAGGATGAGATAAACAATTCACCTGCAGTTAGGCTTGTCAATTCGATTATTGAGCAGGCAGTTAAAAATCGTGCATCAGATGTACATATAGAGCCTACAGAGAATGATTTGAGGATAAGATTTAGAATTGATGGTGAACTGCATGAAGCAATGAGAGTTTTTAAAAGCACTCAAGGACCTGTCATAACAAGAATAAAAATAATGGCGAATATGAATATTGCAGAAAGAAGATTGCCGCAAGATGGAAAGATTGAAACAAATGTGGATGGCAAAAATATCGATATAAGAGTGTCCTCATTGCCTACGATTTATGGAGAAAAACTTGTACTTAGGATATTGGATAAAAGCGGTTATATTATCACGAAGGATAAATTGGGTTTAAATAATGACGACATGAAGTTATTTGATGATTTACTGCGCCATCCCAATGGCATAATTCTTCTTACAGGTCCTACCGGAAGCGGAAAGACTACAACACTTTATGCCATGCTAAATGAACTTAATAAGCCTGACATAAATATAATAACCGTTGAAGACCCTGTTGAATATACGCTTGAAGGTTTGAATCAAGTACAAGTCAATGAAAAAGCAGGCCTTACGTTTGCAGCGGCTTTAAGATCCATTTTAAGGCAGGATCCCGATATAATAATGATTGGTGAAATAAGAGATAGAGAAACTGCAGAAATAGCCATAAGATCATCAATTACAGGGCATTTGGTTTTATCTACATTGCATACAAATGACTCTGCAGGTGCGATAACAAGGCTAATAGATATGGGAATAGAACCATATCTTGTTTCTTCATCGATTGTTGGCGTTATTGCGCAAAGGTTGGCAAGGAAAATATGCAATAACTGTAAGATAGAGTATGAGGCATCTCACAGAGAAAAGCTTATTCTCGGACTGGATACGGAAAAATCTCTTAAATTGTATAAAGGTAAAGGCTGTGCCGTCTGTAATAAAACAGGCTATAGAGGCAGAATTCCAATATATGAAATAATGATGATGACGCCTAAAATAAAGGAACTTACAAATGAAAAAGCTCCGGCAGATGCGATTACAAATGAAGCTGTATCAAATGGCATGAATACACTTAGAGAAAGTGCCAGAAAGCTTGTTTTAGATGGTATTACCACAATTGATGAAATGCTAAGGTTGACATATGATGACAAGTACTAGTCAGCAAATTTAAATAAATTGTCAGTTTATGCTTTTAAATTACTTGCTAAAGGTGATAAGATGAAAACAATTGAACTATTGACGCTAGTTGTAAAAAACGGTGCATCTGATTTACATATAACGGTAGGTGTTCCTCCTGTATTAAGAATAAATGGGCAACTTGTAAAACTCGATTTGCCACAGTTGACGCCGCAAGATACGGAAGAAATCACAAGAGATTTACTTTCGAGCGATGAACTAAAAAAACTTGAAGAGACAGGAGACATAGATCTTTCGTATTCTGTACAGGGGCTTGGAAGATTTAGAATAAATGCCTACAAACAGAGAGGTACATATAGTCTTGCAATAAGGTCTGTTGCATTGCGAATACCGACTATTGATGAATTGGGACTTCCAGAGGTTATAAAAGAGCTTTCATTGAAAACTCGTGGCCTTATACTTGTAACAGGTCCAACAGGCAGCGGGAAATCCACAACACTTGCATCTATGATTGATCTGATAAATGATGTGCGAAATTGCCATATATTGACTCTTGAAGATCCGATAGAGTATCTACATAAACACAAAAAAAGCATAGTAAATCAAAGAGAGATAGGTCACGATGCATTGTCTTATGCTAGTGCACTAAGGGCAGCTTTAAGGGAAGATCCTGATGTCATACTTGTAGGTGAGATGAGAGATTTAGAAACAATACAGATAGCTATAACTGCTGCTGAAACAGGACATCTCGTATTATCTACATTGCATACTATAGGCTCTGCTAAGACTATTGACAGAATTATAGATGTATTTCCTCCGTATCAACAACAGCAGATAAAAGTACAGCTTTCGAATGTGTTAGAAGGCATAATTTCACAGCAGTTGCTGCCTAAACTTGATAATTCAGGACGTGTTGTGGCTGTTGAGGTAATGATAGCGACTCCTGCCATAAGGAATTTGATTAGAGAAGGTAAATCATTCCAAATCCAATCTATGGTTCAAACAGGAAGTAAATTTGGAATGATGACAATGGATATGTCAATATCACAGCTTTTAAAAAAGAATTTGATTTCGATGGATGATGCATTGACATATTGTGTAGACAGGGAAAACTTTTCAAAATTGGCATTGTAAATATACAAATGCTTGAAAGGATGGCTAATATGCCAACTTATATATATAAAGCAAAGGATATTGATGGAAATCTCATAACAGGAACACTTGAGTTTGATACATTGTCATCTTGTATAGATAATCTAAGACAGAAAAATTATTACATTTTGGATATAAAAGAAAAAGAAGATAAAAAAGATGTCTTTGAAAGCATCAGTTCTGCACGTAAAGTAAAGGTAAAGGATATAGCGGTTTTTTGCAGACAGTTTGCAGTTCTTATTAATGCAGGGATTCCAATAGTGACGTCACTGGCAACTATGGCGGAACAAGTTGAAAATAAAAAGCTAAAAAAGGCATTGTCAGATGTATATGAAGATGTACAAAAAGGGAAAAGCCTTTCTGAATCAATGAGAAGACATTCAGATGTATTTCCAATGCTTTTATTTAACATGATAGAAGCAGGTGAAGTAAGCGGTACGCTGGACAATGTCTTAAATGAGATGGCTGACCATTTTGAGAAAGAAAATAATCTAAATCAAAAAATAAAATCAGCGTTGGCATACCCTATGATTGTTTCTATCGTTGCAATATTGGTAGTGATATTTCTTGTTACAAATGTTCTTCCTACATTTGTAGGTATGTTTAAAAATGCAGGTGCTCAATTGCCGCTGCCTACTTTGATACTCTTAGGGTTAAGTGATTCTATATCGCATTTTTGGTATGTGTATTTAGGTGACATTTTATTATTGGTGTTCATGATTACAAGAGTTTTAAAGACTGAGAAGGGAAGAGAATTTTACGATGCACTTATACTAAAAATACCTATATTCGGGCCTTTAAATATAAAAATAATTACATCTAGGTTTACACGTACACTATCAACACTTATAAGTTCAGGAATACCGCTTATTGAAGCGTTGTCTGTCGTAGAAAAAGTAGTTGGGAATTCTATTGTTGCAAACGGGCTTAAAAGAGCTGAAGAAGATATAAAAAGGGGAAATAGCCTTGCGGAGCCTTTGAAAAAGATGAATATATTTCCTCCCATGGTGATTCAAATGGTAAATGTAGGGGAAGATTCAGGCTCTTTAGATAGCATATTGAAAAAGACGGCAGATTTTTATGACAGTGAAGTTGACACAGCTGTGTCGCAGATGACCACTTTGATAGAGCCTTTGATAATAGTCGTATTAGCATTAGTAGTTGGATTCATAGTGGTGTCGATAGTAATGCCTATGTTCCAGATGTACAACTTTGTGGGTCAATAGATAATTTATTGGGAAGGGGGTGAATAGCATGGGATGGTTTGTAAAGGCATTAAATAAAGATGAAAAAGGTTTTACATTGATTGAGTTGATTGTCGTAATAGCAATACTTGGAATACTTGCAGCAATTGCTGTACCGAGAGTAACAGGGTCATTAAATAATGCAAAAAATAATGCTAACAATGCTAATTTGCAAATAGTTCAGGAAGCAGTAGAAAGGTACAATGCGGAAAAAGGTAGTTATCCATCAAAGTTGGATGATCTTGTACCAGATTATTTAAAAAGTATACCTACCTTACAAGATGGTAAAACTTTTGAATATGATCAGGAAAAAGGATCTGTATCTATAAAATGATTAATCAAATAATATCTCGGGCACCATATGGTGCCCGCATATACCAATATTAGGAGGCAAGAATGTTCATTTTATATCTGCTTATTTTTTTATTCGGTACTATAATAGGAAGTTTTCTAAATGTCGTTATATACAGACTTCCAAAGAATGAATCAATAGTGTATCCTCCATCCCATTGTACAAAATGTAAAAGCGAATTAAAGCCGTATGATCTAGTACCTATATTGAGTTATATGATATTAAAAGGTAGATGCAGATACTGTGGTGATAAGATATCCATAAGATATCCTATTGTAGAGCTTATAACAGGACTCATATATCTTATATTATTTATATATTTTGGTATATCCATTAAGTCATTGTCTTACGCATTTTTAGCATCATTATTGATTGTCATAACATTTATAGACATAGAGCATAAAATTATACCAAACAAAATAATTTTGACAGGCTTGATAGCTGGGGCAATATTTAGAGTATTGATGTTTAATTATGGAGTATGGGATTATATTGTAGGCTTTTTTTTAGGCGGAGGAGTGCTTCTCCTTATATCTTTATTGTCAGGTGGCGGTATGGGTGGAGGAGACATAAAACTTATGGCATTGATTGGCCTTTTCGTAGGATGGAAGCTTACAATATCAACATTATTCATAGCTGTTTTACTAGGTGCCGTTGGAGGTATAACGTTGATTGTCTTAAAAATCAAGACGAGAAAGGATTATATCCCATTTGGACCTTACATAAGCGCTGCGTGTATTATCTCTATATTATACGGATATGATTTGTTGAATCTATACATAAAACTTATAAGAGGATGAAAACATGTGGAGAGTTTTAAAAGCAAATGAGAATGGATTGACTTTGATAGAGTTAATAACAGTAGTGTCGATATTTTCTATCATCGTATTAATAACACTCCCTAAGACAGATTTTTTCAGTTCAAAGACATCCCAGATGCGTTTAAGAATGGTGGCGAATGAACTTATAAGCGATATAAGATACGTCCAGTATAAAAATATTCATGAAAATGAAAGTTTGTATTTAACACTACAATCGGACCATAAAGGATATTACATAAAGAAAACTGGTACAATGGTTAAAAAGGTAAAAACAAAAATATTACCTGATGGTATTACTGTATATTGGAATATTAATGAAAACCCTTTAGAAATATCTTTTTCAAATCAAGGTGCACCAACACCAAGTGGCTGCACCATAAGTTTATTAAATTCCAACAAAAGGATAGACATAACCATTTTACCTGCCACAGGAAGAGTAATGATAAAGGGGAATTATTGAGGTGAAGTAAGTTGAAATATTTAAAAAATTCATTGGGCATGACACTGATTGAAGTGCTTGTTGCAATAGCGCTATTTGCAATCGCGGCTATACCTCTCTTAGGAGTATTTCATGAGTCAGTAATTACAAATGCAGATTCAAAAATAAGAACTAAAGAAGCTACTATCGCACAAAGTATAGCAGAAGACATAAAGGCAGGAAACACAAATGTGTCCAATTGGAACATACCAAGCGATTATTATTTGATAGAAGACCCTAATCAGTCTAAAGTAGATATGGGAAATGGAGTCACAGAGTATAAAATTAGCATAGGCAAATTACAATCCGGCACAGACCCATTTGTATTGTATGCCATTGCGCCGTCGGCAGAAATAACTGGTTATACACCGCCTAATTTTTACTCTGATAATGGCGATTATGATGACATAATAAATAGATTAAACGATATAGTTACTCTAGTCATTGTTATAACGTGGACAGCATTGTTTTCTCTTTTCGTTGTGCTGCCTAAATTAGGACTAGGAGGTATAATAACAATTGTTAATAATATAATTGATTCATGGAATAAAAATATTAGGACACTAAAAGATATAGCAACAAATGCAGCAAAAAGCGTGAATTTAAAAATTCCCTGGTGGTTAAAATGGTGGTAAAAAGCAACAAGGGTTTTACATTGGTAGAATTATTGGTGACTTTAGCATTATTAGGAATTGTAATTTCAATTTATTCTTCTTTATATTATTCAGGATACAAATCGTATAAAAATACGCAATATAATATTGACATTGAACAAAATGTCAGATATGCCATGAATTATATTGTAAATCAGTTAGACAAAGGACCATCATCAATAAATATAATTGATAATGGTCATGGCCTTGTTATAGATGGCAATTATATACAGCTAGACACCAAAGATAATAAGATATATTTAGATCAAAATCGTGGACATGAAATTGCAACAAACATTGTTGAATTTAATGTAATATTAAAGAATAATAAGGTATTAAATATTGAGATTGTAGGTCAAAATAGTGACGGCACTGGTAGATTTTCATTGACTACTGATATTTTCCCAAGAAAGAGTGTTATAAATGTCAAATAGCAAAGGTTCTGCGCTAATATTTACTTTGATGGTTATTTTAATACTAACCGTTTTAGGCGTTTCTATTTTAGAACTTTCATTAACCGAATTTAAAATTTCGGCTTCATATGGCAATGATGTTTTATCAAGATATGCTGCTGAGGCAGGGCTTGATATTTTAAAATCAGAGTTTAATACAAATCTACTTACTGCGCTAAAAAACAATGCACAAAGAATTATTGATAATAATTACGATATGGAAAAAGGAACTTATAAGGTTAGTATGGATCAATTGTATTCTTTGATATTTAACGATACGAAAAATTATTTATACAGTTACGTTTTTAATAAATATTTAAATGAAGGTAACGTTGCTTTAGGAAATACAGGGCAAATTTACAACATAAGTAATATTACTTTTACTCAAGATGAAGGAATGCAATATATTATTCATATTGAGACTGTTGGTATTTACAGGAATATAAAAAGCTATGGGCATGCAGACCTTATTTTAAATCTTCAAGCTACTGGCAATCCAATTACTATTAGCAATTGGACAATTGACAATATACCACCATCAAATTAAAGGAGAGAAGATATATGGAATTAAAAAATTATATGGAAGAAGCGGTAAAGGATACTCTTGACAATGTATTAAAGGATCTGGATGTGTGTAAATGTGAAAAGTGCAGGCTTGATATAATGGCATTGACACTTAACAGTTTGCCATCCAAATATTATGTAACAGAAAAAGGCGAATTATATAATAAAGTTAATGAGCTAAAACAGCAATTTGAAGTGGACATTATAAGCAAGATTACAAAGGCAGCATATTTTGTGAATGAACACAAGCGTCATGGAGAGGATCAAATATGATCGGATTTGACATAGGCAGCTTTTACACAAAGATAGGTAGTTTTGATAAAAAAAATACAAAATTAAATAATATGATTATCGAAAGGACGCCTCATAATTGTATCGAAAATGGATATATAAAAGATATTAATCTTCTTTTTCAATTTTTAAATGAAATTTTGAAAAAGAATTTTCTTAAAGAAAAGAAGTTATTTTTTTGTGTTTCAAGTACGGATATCATAATAAGAGAAATTATAATGCCGATGATGAAAGATGATGAATTAAAAAGCGCTTTAAAATACGAAATTGACCAGTACATACCCAATTCAGATGAATACATTATCGATTATAAACAAATTGATAATGATGAAGATAGTAAAAAAACAAAAGTTATGATTGTTGCAGCACCCAAAAATATGATATCTGAATATGTGAAGTTGACAGATATGTTGAAAATGCGTATAGAAGTAATAGATGTATACAGCAACTGCATTTATAAGTCAGTAAATAAATTATGTAAACTTAAAGGCAGTGTTTCGATTGTGAATATAGGTGCTGCGTACACAGATATTACGTTACTAAATGAAGGAAAGTATGCTTTCAGCAGGATAGTACAATTTGGTGGCAATGATATAACTGAGATAATTGCAAATATGTACAATATAGATTTTAATTCTGCAGAAGAGTATAAAAGGACAAAACCTTTTTTAATAGATGATGAACAGTATAGCGATTTAAAAGAACATATTAAAGAGCATTTAAATAGCAAGTTAAATGAGATATCAAGGATTTTTGATTTTTTTGAATCATCATATCATAAAAGCTTAAATGGGATACAATTAATAGGCGGAACTTCAAAACTTATTGGACTGGGCAAATATATTGAAGAATATTTTAAAATACCGGTTTCAGCCAGTGATGATGATTTATATACATACTTTATACCTGTATTAGGATCGATGATTAGGGGTGAATAACTTGAAAGATATAAACCTCATACCTGAGGAAATAAAATTGTATGAGATAAATAGAAAAAAAAGGGTAATGAATTTAATTAGTTTCGTTGTTATGGCGTGCATTATAATTTTTATTTTACTTTTACCCCAAATATATATACGCAATCTCGAATCAGAAAGGGCAGTTCTTAACAGCCAATTAAACAATATAAAGGACAAAAAAGATGCCTATTCAGAGCTTCAAAATAAAATGAAGTATTATTCATCAAAACAAAGCATTATAAAGAAATTATCGAAAAAGAAAATTGATATTACAGAAATACTTAACGATATTTCATCTAATATTCCAGACAATGTTTCAATGACAGATATAAAATTTAGCGGTAATATGATTGAAATAACAGGTGATGCATACATGAATAAATATTTATCGGATTTTATGTTAAATATAAGGAAGCTGAGTTATGTGGATGATATAGATTTGCTTGATACAAAAAAGTCTGATAATGGTTTAATTCAATATACTTTGCAAATTAAGCTTAAGGTGGTATAATAATATGAAACTGACAGCAAGAGAAAGAATACTTATAGTTATTTTGCTGATAGTTGCATTGTTTAGTCTGTATTATCAATTTATTTTAACAAGACAACTTGCAGTTATTGATAAATTAAAGCAAGACGTAATAAATTTAAAAGCTGAAGTAACTAGTTACAATACAATAAATTTAAATAATATAAAAAACAGTTTAACTGATATTAATCAAAAGATAGATATTAGCAATGAAGAACTGCCTGATTATGAGAATATAGAGGAATTTATTGTTTCTCTTGATGACATAATTTCATCTACTGGCGTAAATTTTGAAGAGATAAATTTTAATTCAAATCAGAGTCAAGAGCAGAATGCAAATAATCAACAAGCTAAAAGCAGTAACAATAAAAATAATTATACTGAAATACCTGTTAATATTAAGGTCACTGGTGATTATGCAAGTATTACTGCTTTCATAAGAGATATTCAGACATTAAAGAGAATTAACGACATAAAATCCTTAGAAATAACCAGTGATAATGGATCTAATGGGTTATTGCTTGATATGGATATTGTAATATATTCAATGAATAAAAAAGGCGGAAGTTACTTAGAAGCGCCTTCTATGAAGGGGAAGTCAGATCCTTTCAAACCATTAATTGAGGAAAATCAAAATCCTCAAAGTTCGAATACTAATCCTAGTGGTCAAAATTCAGTTCAAGGAATTGATATAAATAAAATTATAACGGACAGTATAAACAATGCTTTAAATAGTGCTTCAAAAATAGCACCTACAGTTACATCGCCTAAACAACAATAAACGAATGTTTATAAGAAGCTTAAATATACTTATAACATTGAAAAGTGGAGGATAAAAGTTTCAATGAAAAACATTGCATTAACAGGATTTATGGCAACGGGAAAGTCAGTTGTAGGTAAGAAGGTTGCAGATATCCTGAGCTTTGGATATATTGATACTGATTGTTTGATTGAAAAAATTTGTGGGATGAAAATACCAGAAATATTCGACAAATACGGAGAGAAATATTTTAGAGGGATTGAAAAAGTTGCAGTTAAAAGAGCATCAAGATTAAAAAATCATGTCATATCTACAGGTGGTGGTGTTGTATTAAATCCGTCCAATATAGTACAATTGAGAAAACACGGTGTTGTAATATGCTTAAAAGCGAGACCTGAGATAATCTTAAGAAATGTAGGTGATGCGGGTAGCAGGCCAATCCTCATGTCAGATGATGTATACGGAAGGATAAAAATGCTTTTAGATGAAAGGCAGCATTTTTATGAATTTGCTGATTATACAATTGATATATCAGAAATGGGAATAGATGATGCTGCTGCAGCAGTTATTAAAGCATATTCTATCCTAAAAACAAGATAAAGATAAGTTGAGGGCAGATGTTTATGAAGATAGTTGTAAAAGTAGGAACAAGTACATTGACATACGAAAATGGGCAGCTTAATTTAGAAATGATGGAAAAAATCTCGAGGCAGATTTCTAATTTGCAAAATAGAGGCGATAAAGTAATACTTGTTACATCAGGTGCAATTGGTGCTGGAATGGGCAAGCTTAAGATAACGAAAAGACCAAAAACGTTGCCAGAAAAGCAATCACTGGCAGCAATAGGTCAGGGATTACTTATAGAATTATATGAGAAATTTTTTAATGAGTACGGTAAAACGACAGCACAGCTTTTGCTGACGAAAGATGATTTTTCTATAAGAGATAGGTATTTGAACATTAGTTATACATTGTCAAATTTATTAAAGTATAATGTAGTTCCTATTATAAATGAAAATGACACAGTTACTGTTGATGAGATAAAAATAGGCGATAATGATACATTATCAGCGTTAGTTGCGAGTATTATTGAGGCAGATCTTCTTATTATATTGACGGACATCGATGGGCTATATGACAAGGACCCTAGAGAACCTGATGCAAAGTTAATAGATGTTGTAGAAGAATTTACAGATAAATTGTTTGAAATAGCGGGAGGGACTGGTACAAATTTGGGCACTGGTGGTATGTATACAAAAATTCAGGCGGCAAAAATCTGCTATAATTCAGGTGTTAAAATGGTTATAGCTAATGGTAAGCTTGATAATGTGTTAAATAGAATTGCTAACGGAGAAAAGATAGGCACACTATTTATGCCGGCTCAAAATCCAATTAGCAATCGAAAGGTATGGATAGCATTTAATGCACATTTGGCTGGTAAGCTGGTTATTGATGACGGAGCAAAACAAGCTATATTAAATAAGGGAAAAAGCCTCTTACCTAGCGGCATAATATCTACTACAGGCGAGTATTCCGTAGGTGATTGTGTATCAATAGTTGATGTTGACAATAGAGAGATTGCAAGAGGATTGATTAATTACACATCATTTGAAGTTAATAAAATAAAAGGATTAAAATCTACTGAGATTGATAAGATTCTAGGGTATAAAAGTTATGATGAAGTTATTCATAGAGACAATCTAGTTGTTATAAGTTAGATTATACTGTATAATAAGATATTGTTTAAGGAGGCTTAATATATGGAGGTTGAAGTAAAGGCTGATATTGCTAAGAGTGCGTCCAGAAGGTTAGCTATGCTTGATGAAAATGTTAAAAATGAAGCTCTTAAAAATATGGCTGATGAGCTTATAAAAAGTAAAGACAGAATATTAAAAGCAAATGAGAAGGATATTTTAGCAGCAGAGAATAAAGGCGTTAAAGAATCTTTGATAGACAGACTTAGATTAAACGAAAAGCGTATAGAAGGCATGGCTAATGGACTTTTAGAAATATCTGCATTGCCGGATCCTGTTGGAGCTATAGAAGAAATGTGGAAAAGGCCAAATGGACTTCAGATTGGTAAAATGCGCTGCCCTATTGGTGTAATAGGAATAATTTATGAGTCCAGGCCAAATGTCACAGCCGATGCTGCAGGGCTTTGTTTAAAGTCTGGGAATGCAGTTATATTGAAAGGCGGTAGTGACGCATTAAATTCTAATATAGCAATTGTTGAAGCGATTGCTAAAGCCGCAGAAGTATCTGGAGTTCCTAAAGGTACAATACAAATTATTGAGAATACGGACAGAGAAGAAGTTAACTGCATGATGAAATTAAATGGCAAGATTGATTTGCTCATTCCAAGAGGTGGTGCGAACTTAATTCAGAATGTTATAAAAAATTCTACAGTTCCAGTCATTGAAACCGGCGTTGGTAATTGCCATGTTTTTGTTGATTCATACGCTGATTTAGAAATGGCTCTCAAAATTATTGTGAATGCCAAAACTCAAAGACCTGGTGTATGCAATGCCATTGAGAAAGTCCTTATACACAGAGATATTAGAGAAAAGTTTTTGCCAATCATGGTAGAAAAACTTACATCTTTAGGTGTTGAAATACGTGGCTGTGAATTAACTAGATCGATATGTCCTGATGTAAAAGAAGCAAATGAAGATGATTGGAGAACAGAATATCTCGACTTGATACTTGCCGTTAAGATTGTAGAAGATGTTGACAGTGCTATTGAACATATAAATAAATATTCCTCTGGACATTCTGAAAGCATAGTGACAGAAAATTATACAAATGCAATGAAATTTATAAAATCTATTGATTCTGCAGCAGTGTACGTCAATGCATCAACTAGATTTACAGATGGGGGAGAATTTGGCTTTGGAGCTGAAATAGGCATAAGCACACAAAAAATGCATGCAAGAGGGCCTATGGGGCTTAAAGAATTGACGACATATAAGTATGTAATTCTAGGAAATGGTCAGATAAGAGAATAAACTTTAAAGTGAGGTTTTTACGATGAAAAGAGTTCTTATTATACATGGTCCAAATTTAAATTTGACTGGCAGCAGGGAAACGGATATTTACGGAGAAGTTAGTTTTGAAGAAATAAATAATATCATAAAAAGAGAAGCTTCAAAACTTGATCTGGCAGTAAAAATACAGCAATCGAATAGTGAAGGAGAGATAATAGATTTTATTCATTCTGCAAAGAATAATTTTGATGCAATAATAATAAATCCTGGTGCTTATTCACATTATAGCTATGCGATAATGGATGCTATAGGCGCAATAGATATTCCTGTAATAGAAGTGCATCTTTCGAATATACAAAAACGTGAGGATTTCAGACACGTTTCGGTAACTGCAACAAGGTGTCTTGGGCAAATATCGGGCTTTGGACCGTACAGCTATGTCCTTGCTTTGAATGCGGTAAAATTATTAGAAGACAGTCTAAAGGAGTGATAATTTGAATATTAGGTTAGATGCAGCAAAAAGACTATTGATTGAAAAAGGGTTGGATGGTTTTATTGTGTTTAAACCTGTAAATGTAACATACTTGACTGGATTTACAGGCGATGATAGTATAGCGATAATAAGCTTGAACGAGTCTTATTTTATAACTGATTCTAGGTATACAGAACAAGCCTATCAGGAAATTAAAGATTTTAAAATTGTTGAACATAAATCGGATATATTTGAAGCAATAAAAGACTGCGTAAATATGATGGGCATTAATAAACTTGGATTTGAAGAAAACTATATTACTTTTGAACAGTACAATAAATTGAAGAATATGCTGAATGTAGTTATGAAGCCAGAGAATAGCTTTGTAGAAAGTCTAAGAGAAATTAAGGATGATACTGAAATAGAAAACATAAAAAAAGCTCAATTTATTACAGATGAAACTTTTAAATATTTTATAAATTTTGTAAAACCTGGAATGAAAGAAAAAGATGTTGCTTTAGAGATGGAATATTATATGAAAAAACTTGGAGCAGATGATAAATCGTTTGATTTTATAGTTGCTTCAGGAAAAAGGTCTTCAATGCCTCATGGAAAGGCTTCAGATAAGGTTATTGAAAATGGCGATTTTGTTACTTTTGATTACGGCTGCAGGGTAAATGGATATTGTTCTGACATGACTAGGACAATTGTCGTTGGCAAGGCCAATGAAAAACAGAGAGAAATTTATAATACAGTTTTAGAAGCTCAAATCAACGCAATTAATAATCTAAAATCGGGTATGATAGAAAAAGAGGGAGACTATCTTGCAAGAAAGATAATTATTGAAAGAGGCTATGGTGATTACTTCGGCCATTCTTTAGGACATGGTGTTGGTCTTGAAATACATGAAAAGCCGTTTATGGGCCCGCGAGGAACTAATTTATTAAAATCCGGTATGGTTGTTACAGTGGAACCGGGGATATATATTCCTGATTTCTCTGGCGTTAGAATAGAAGATATGGTATTATTAAAAGAAGATGGCGTTATTGATTTGACAAATTCGCCAAAAGAATTAATTGAAGTATAACAAATGATGGAGGGATTTTAATTGGTATCAGCAGGAGAATTTAGAAAAGGAATGACTATTGACATCGACGGTCAAGTATTTACGGTTGTGGATTTTCAACACGTAAAACCAGGTAAAGGAGCTGCTTTTGTTAGAACAAGGTTAAAAAACGTAATAACAGGAGCTGTCGTTGAAAGAACTTTTAATCCAACTGAGAAAGTCGACGAGGCAGTAATAGAAAGAAAGGATATGCAGTATCTCTACAATGATGGAAATCTTTATTATTTCATGGATACTGAGACATACGAGCAAATTCCTTTAAATTACGATAAAGTTGAAGATGCAATGAAATTTTTAAAAGAAAACATGATAGCAACTATAAAATTCTATAAAGGAGAGGCATTTTCAGTAGAACCTCCTACTTTTGTAGAGTTGGAAGTAGTTGAAACTGAACCGGGATTTAAAGGTGATACTGCAACAGGTGGTTCAAAACCAGCAAAAGTTGAAACAGGAGCTGTAATACAAGTGCCTTTATTTGTTAATCAAGGAGACATAATAAAGATAGACACAAGAACATCAGAATATCTGGAAAGAGTATAGTTTTAGCCATTTTAAAAAATAATATAGGTGATTGTGAAACTATGAGACGAAAATTTACAGCTAGCAATCAATAGAGG